>Ga0307515_10000230_pt1 | contig 138937 bp, 159 predicted proteins | sample 17_EM_MG_FD_194513 | JGI IMG/M metagenome (GOLD analysis project Ga0307515, IMG submission 194513) | Populus trichocarpa ectomycorrhiza microbial communities from riparian zone in the Pacific Northwest, United States - 17_EM | ecosystem: Host-associated > Plants > Roots > Unclassified...
GGAGCTCGTCTTCACCAAATCAGAAGAGATGATTGAGGGTGAGAAGTGTGAAGATATAGAGTGGTGGAAGAAATTGAGAATCCAAAAGATTTCAGTCATGGTCACTCGCTCGTCGTACTTGTTTCTTGGGATCGATCGTTTCTGCCAGAATAGGAAGGTTATATCATACGGACTTGGAAAAACATAGGAGGGTGTTGGGCTGTGAGCTGGATCTTTTATATGTTGCTTGTACGAGGATGGTATCTGGCGTGGGGTCTTTTCTTTTGTTGCTTCTTTGTGTGGATATTACGATGTGGGTTCAGAGCAGAGGAGAGTGAGCGGTAGGTAGGATTATTACGCTATTGCTGGAGAGCTGCTAGATCATGGGCTGAAATGTAACCAAGCAGAGTAATATGCGGATTTACAATTGATGGGTTCAACATCAATATCCTCAAAGGCGATGTTTTTTCTACTCATTCGTGTGACGACCGCAGCACAGTGACCAACGCCCCATCTACCACAGTATTCGTGAATCTGATGATCTTTGTCTGGCTGAATCTTTCTGGGATATCTACCAGCAAATTTGTGAACGTAAGTTCTCGGGGATCTAAACGGAAGCCAAGCCCCGTGTTTATATCCTGCCCGCACAACAATAACACCCTATTTTCACACCACTTGGGAAGGTCAACAACCAACCACCAGCGACCTGCAGCGCCCGGAGACGAACAACCAGTTAACTAATAGTCACAGGTATTCGGTACATGTCCTTACTATTATTACAACATAGCATCTCAACAGTCAGATCTTGCTCGTGTTTCTCAAGCCCATCAAGCCGCAGCCGACGAAGCGGTTTTCCTACCGAACCCTCCTACCATCTATCAAAGGAATCGGTTACTAGCAGTTCTGTAGTATATCGAGCAGATATTGGTCAGACTCGGGCGGATACTGGTCAGCTTCGGATAAACCAAACCGAGATACAATCGGAGCTTAGTCGGATGGAAATCAGGTGTCATTTAGAGTGGCCTAGGTAGGCTAACAGCGAAGGACAAGGACAAGAGTCATCTCAAAAGATTGGCGAACCCTTCCATCGCCCTTACCTCTCTGTACGGTCTTCAACACTTCTTGCGAACAGCTGTAGTGTTGCACATGACACTGTATCAGACGAAATGAGATCTTAATTTGGCTCGAGGCATCTCTTACCGGAAACAGAACCCGCAGCCTCAAGACTTTGGAGTGATAAGGCCCTAGGGCTTGAGTCGTCTCTATCCTGGAAGTGGACGAGATTTATATCTCTTTTAGCGGCTCCTTAACCCTATCAATCAACTCAGATAAGTAGTTTGCACAGTTGCTATCACGTCCCCTCCCAGCCATCTTCGGCCGGGGGGTTGAGATGATGCTCCCCCGAGCCTGAATTCCTCCAAATAGAGGACTTATTAAATACATTAATCAGTCCTCCGCAACGGTACCAATCCGGCCCTCAGTATGTCCCAGTGTCGACAGGTCACGCCCTCGAGATCCCATCTCATTCTCCTGCAAGAACCCGGTGGAAATCCGCCCACATCATTGTTTGCCTCGGTGGAGCTTAGATTGGAAGCTTCGGTCATAGCTAGTTGTTGAAGTGATGACATTTTGCGTGATATCCACTTTAAGTATTCAGTTCTCTCGGGCGAGAAATTTTCCATAGTTTATCACTCATGGAAGCTCGAGACAAGTTTCCAATACTAAGCCGGATAAAGTATACGTATGAATGGCACGCAGCCCCACCCCCGCCCCGGGCCATTATTGCGACCAAAAATGGTTTCTTTATCCCTGCTGACTGAATATAGTGGCTACTCTCAACTCCTTACCTGGATCGTTTGGTTTGACTGACAATGGACCGCCTGATACCAATAGAAAGTGCCATGCAAGCCTTATGGTCGTGACATATGTTGGATCGATATTTTAGTGCAAACGGACTTCTCTTTCCCTTAGTATCTTCACATGGCGTACCCTCGCTGCTGCATTGGTTTAATATGGAATTTTATTAAAGACTATCTTCTCCCCAGTTCTTATATACCGACTCGTACGGTTTAGATGTGTATGGTCTTAAGCTTGCTTAAGACTGCCAGAAAAATAGGTGAACTTGCTTAATCAAAAATAAGCCTTCTAGCCAATCAGAATGCAACAAAACGAGTGATCATTTGTGATTCGGAGGTGAAAAGAGGTCATGAGACTGGAATGTGGCCACAGAAATGAACAGGAACTCAGCGTGCAGCCTCACAGCATCTGAGACTGGCAGGTTATTGAGTGAGTCTTATATGAAGGTCACATGACCCTTTTTTGAACTGGCCCCCTGCTGTAAAGTACAAGGCAGCCATGATGAGAATCTTCTTCGCGTAGCGGAGCGGCCAGTTATTATTGCTCTTGTGAGCTGAACTTTGAAACGATGATTATCGGTGATATAGGGTTAGGTTTCGCCCCAACATTGTCTCTTGAACCTTTGACAAAGGCACCGGTACTGATGGGGACTGGCAAACATGCGGCAACCGTTGTTTTGCATGCCGATCTGCTTAGATTCCAATTGCAAGAGATGGGGCTGGTAGTTACCGTACGTCATAGTCTACCTACATCACACATTCCCCGCTACAACACCGAAAAACACCCGCTATCGTGAGAACCCAAGGAAAACGCAAACAAAAATGTCGGACAGAACAGTCGTAATCACTGGCGCAACAGGCCAATTGGGCCGCCAAGTCGGTATGTATCACCTCAATTCCTCCCCATGAGTGACAGTAGCGAACCCCGCCGTATAGTCAAGGCTTTCCAAGACGCAGAGTGGAATGTTGTCGGCACTGGTATATTCTCCTCTCTCGTTCTTCCTCGTCTTTGTTACGCTCATAAACCGCAGGTTTCTCCCGCGCAAAGCCTCCCACAATCAGCAAAGTCGACCTTGGAAACGCCGCCGAGGTGCTCTCGTTGCTTGAGGAAACAAAGTCCCTCCCCCGCGCTCCTTCCGGGCTTCTTCCTACCTATGCTAACATCACCACCATGGCCAGACCAAAAGTCGTAATCCACTGCGCTGCCGAGCGCTTCCCGGATAAATGTGCATCGGACCCCTCGGGCACGCAGCGTCTCAATGTGGTGGCGACGCAGCTCCTCGCCGAAACCTGCAGCGCGCGGGGAATCGTGCTGGTATACATCAGCACTGACTACGTCTTCCCGGGTGTACCAGGGGAAGCGCCATATTCCCACGACTCCCCAACGAACCCGCCGAATTTCTACGGCGAGACAAAGCTGGCGGGAGAGCAGGCAGTGCTTTCTTGTGGCGGGGTGGTACTGCGCGTTCCGGTGCTGTACGGCGAGGTGGAAAGGAACGGTGAGAGCGCGGTGAACACACTGCTTGATGTGGTGTGGAACCGCGAGGGAAAGACGGACATGGAGATGGATGCGTGGAGTATTCGGTACCCGACCAACACCGAGGATGTGGCCAGGGTGTTGAAGGATATCGCCGAGAAGTATAAGAACGGAATAGAAGGGTTGCCAAAGGTTCTGCAGTTCTCGAGTGAGGATCGTATGACGAAGTGGGTAACTCATGGGGGAAGGGTGAGAGCATATGGTGCTAACAAAAGCGTGTAGGTATGAGATTTGTCAGATTATGGCTGAGGTTGCGGGCTTGCCGTTGGATCATTTGGCCCCAAATGATACGAATGACCCCAATTCTGCCGGTTAGTTTTGGCCTTCCTTGGGGGTTGTAATATATGGGCTGACGGGGAAATAGTTCAACGACCTTATGATTGCCATCTCTCGACGCAAGCGCTGAAGGATATTGGAATTGACGTTTCAACGGTCAATTTCAAGGACTGGTGGTGAGTACTAGGTCTCCCTGTAGGTTCTTGACGGGATAGGTCACTGACGGTTATGTTTAGGCAACGACACTTGAGGGCATACAAGAAGTAAAGTCCCATGAATAATTCCCACAAGACGCAGAGCCAGAAGTCTTTGAAGCTATGGTAGTGTACAACATTATGAACGTTGGAATACAGCGCCGAAACAAGTCCTTTTCGTATGCAAGAAAAAACCAGAATAATAAATAAATGCCACAAGAATCAAACCCATTCTAGTAGTATAGACTAGATTGAACCTCACCAGAGCAAGCCTGAAAAGACATCCCAAACCTGTATTAAAATGAAACAAGCACAACGATCCAAACAATCCGCCACAACACCGAACAACCAAAGTATGGATCCTGCGAGCTTTCTTACAACAATCCCTGTTTCTGCAAATCCTCAAACACCTTTCTGGGCATGACATTACCCTGCGCATCCTCCATCTCCTCCACCGTCTCCGCCTGTACTTTCAGCCTCTTCTTGTCACCCTCCAGCTTCTCCCATAGCCTTTGCGCCTCGTCGATCTTTGTGATTTCTCTGAACAAGGTTGTGTTTGTGATTCCTAGACACCGCAATCCATGTATATGCCTATGCTCGTTGAAGTGCTTATCGAACGCCCGGCGGCCCATGTACACAAAGTTACCACAAATCTCACAGGGAAACTCGACGCCCAGGCCATGCAGCTTGTAGAGCCAGTACGGAATCGGCTTTCCATCCCAGGCCAGCGGAAGCTTGAGGGGATTGTAGATCTTAGAGTCGTCGTCTCCGTCATCATCGGAGCCATCTCCATCTCCGGCGGTTTGCGGTAATTCACTGGACTCGGCGTACAACGCCTCAAGCTCCATCTGCCGCTCACGCTCGGTAAGGGACTGTTTCCGTTCGACGTTGGTCGTCGTTGCATCCCGCTGCTCCTTCATCAACTCGGCCAGCTTTGTTATCCTCCATTCCCGCTCGGCGATGGCACGGTCTTTTAGGCGTGCAAGCTTGGCCTTCTCTACGGCGTCTTGGGTGAGGCCGTTGGATGAAGCGGTTTGGTCTAGCGCAGCCGCATTCTTTTTGTGTTTTTTCGACGAGGTGTGGTGGTCATATACGTTCTTATTGCTGAACGCTTTCTGGCAGACGGCACAGAATAACTCGGAAGCGTCGGCGCCGTTGTTGTTTTCTTCCATTTTTACAGTGATCTCGGGACTGTGTTTCCCCCACAATGGAATTTCATCCTTTTCCCACGCCTGTGTAAAGTCGATCTCGATCTTGGCTACGATTTTGTCGGGATCATCGAGGGGTCGTGTGCGCCGCAGGAACGACTCAAGATAATTTGCGACTCCAGTTAGATATTGGAAGTATTTCTCATTCATCTTCTGTGCGCGGCTGAATTGCATGAATTTGTCAAAGACCGACATGTACTGCAGGTAAGTGATGCGTTTGACACTAGGAAGGTTGAGGTATTCCTCGTGGCTCTGCGTGAGGTCGAAGAAGTGGCCGTTGCTTTCCTCACCTGTAAACATTGCGTCGATCTCCGAGAGGTAGTCTGGGACGGCGCCGTTCTCGCCGGGTGGACGGCGTCTATAGGCGCGCTCCAGGTTCTCAACGGGCTCGTTGGGATAGCGCCGGTGGAAGTTCTTCATCGTTGCGAGCTGCTTGTAGAACTCCTCGAATGGGTCGTGGGTGGTCAGCGAGTCGAGCTCCTTCTGCAGGCTGCCATCGGAATCTTTTTTTAGTGTCAGAAGCCGCTGCGATTGTTGCTGGAAGCGGTCTACGAATTTGGTGACTTGGTGGTCGCGTGCTAGGCGGTCGCGAATCTGCCAAACGACTATGTGTTAGTCGCTGGACACTGCTGGGGGACATACTACGAACTGTCTTTGGTTCCTCGAGGATGCGGTCTGCGCAGGCTTGCTCCAGTCGCTCGAGATCTTCGCACAAGCTCCGCTGCTCTTCTAGTACGGCCATGATGTTGATTCTGTGAGGTTTCAATGGGGCAAAATTGTGGAAAGTACTTGGTAATGCGTGCTGGGAAGACGAGGCGAAACACGTAGTGATGTCGGGACCCTCATTAGTTACCCGGCGGAGCTAGTTGCAACTTCAATCTCATCTCGTCCATCACAAGCTTCAACTACCACCACTACCACTACACGAATACCCACCTTTTGCTTGCCTAACCCACATTCCACCTTACATACTCCCGAATACTAGTAACAGCAACAACCATGGCAGAAGGAATCGACCGCCGTGAGGACCAGCGCTTGGAGTTCTCCACCAGCAAGGAGGTGACCGTGGCGCCGACATTTGAGGCGATGCAGCTGAAAGAGAATCTCCTCCGCGGTATCTACGCATATGGCTACGAGTCACCCTCTGCCGTACAATCACGGGCAATCGTGCAGATCTGTAAAGGCCGCGATACCATCGCACAGGCGCAGTCAGGAACTGGAAAGACTGCGACCTTCTCCATCTCGATTCTGCAGGTTATCGATACCGCGATCCGAGAGACCCAAGGTCCGTTTCAGGCCGCTGTCGTTCAAAACATTACTTGCTAACTTTTGTTTCCCCTGGATAGCACTGGTGCTCTCCCCAACCCGCGAACTCGCAACCCAGATTCAGTCCGTCGTTATGGCTCTCGGCGATTACATGAACGTGCAATGCCACGCATGCATCGGGGGCACCAACATCGGCGAAGATATCCGCAAACTCGACTACGGGCAACACGTTGTCTCTGGCACACCGGGGCGTGTAGCGGACATGATCCGTCGGCGCAACCTCCGCACACGACAGATCAAGATGCTAGTTCTCGATGAAGCAGACGAGCTTCTGAACCGCGGGTTCCGCGAACAAATCTACGATGTATACCGCTATCTTCCCCCCTCCACACAAGTCGTCGTTGTCTCTGCGACACTCCCCTACGACGTCCTCGACATGACGACAAAATTCATGACGGACCCCGTGCGCATCCTCGTCAAGCGTGACGAACTGACTCTCGAGGGCCTTAAACAATACTTCATTGCCGTCGAGAAGGAGGAGTGGAAATTCGACACCCTCTGCGACCTCTACGACACCCTAACGATCACGCAGGCCGTGATCTTCTGCAACACGCGGCGCAAGGTCGACTGGTTGACCGAGAAGATGCGGGAGGCCAACTTCACTGTCTCAAGCATGCACGGAGACATGCCGCAGAAGGAGCGCGACGCCATCATGGGAGAGTTCCGCCAGGGTAATTCGAGAGTGTTGATCTCGACCGACGTGTGGGCGCGTGGTATCGACGTCCAGCAGGTGTCACTGGTCATCAACTACGATCTCCCTAGCAACCGTGAAAACTACATCCACAGGATTGGTCGTTCCGGACGTTTCGGACGCAAGGGTGTCGCCATCAACTTCGTCACCAGCGAGGACGTCAGGATCCTGCGTGATATCGAGTTGTTTTACAGTAAGTCCTTCCCCTCTTCCGTCCCAAAACTTTACTAACCACGCGTACGACAACAGGCACGCAGATCGACGAGATGCCAATGAACGTCTCCGACTTGCTAGCATGAGATGCGTGCAGTGCGCAAAGGGGAGCAAGCGAGCGGGTGCACGTGGAATGGAGGTGTAGAGTACAATATAATTGAAATAATTTAGCAAAGCAGCAGAGGCCAGAGTTCAAGTTCTTTTCTATCTTTTTCAAAGGAAAAGAACCACAAGGGGCAAAGTCAAGTGTGGGGGAAATGGGCATGGATACCGATTGGTGAGTCCGCGGCCCTCCATCACATGCGTACGAGGAAACCTGGAGCTGATAGCAATAAACCAAACAGGGCGTTGTATGGTTTTTTGAATCTCAATCAAAAAAAAAAGAATGGGAAAAAACAAACGAGAGTTGGCGCGTGGAGAGGGGAGATGAGATGAAATGTACTTCTTTTTAAATCAGCTTTGGTGATGTGCTTGTGTTATTTGCTTGAGTTATTGCTTACTTTTTTTGTCAATTTAACGAAGCGACAGGAAGGATATGATGCTGTTACGTTGCGGAGATGGATTCTCTTGATAAGAGATGGTATCAAGTTCACACCCCATTTGTATGGTGTTTTTCAATTCCTCATGACTGCTTTTTGATCTGCAAGATACCACTTGTGCCCTTCTTCCACGGATACCGTATCGTATCCATCGGACGTGTCTGCTTTTAATGGTAAATATCTTCGTCAACTCATCCATTATTAATCATAGACAAAACCAGACAATATGATTAAAGCCTAATTCAAAGACGGCTACAACAGTTTGGGATATCTATTCTTGACAGGTTTCACGAAAATGACTTCTCACAAGCAACACAAGATATCCCAAATCCCATTTTATTCCCTATCCAGCAGCAGTAACCATTGCTATCCCGTGATAATGACACGGGACACAGAAACAGAGCAGACAAACGAGTTAATACCCTGAGCCTCCCAACGTTAACCCCCGCAGTTGAAACTTCTGCCCACCTTGTAATGGCTCGTTCAGCAAGCCAACAGCAAGGCCAAATGAGTAACAAACAAAAAAGAAAAAGGTATCCTTCCTGCAATTGCAACTCCATACTATGGAACGAGTTAACAATGTATATCTGATTCCATCACCATATGCAGAACCCTGCAAGTATCCATTGGCATTCGTAACTCCTATACAGTTAACACTCTTAGTGGGCAACCACAGTGATACCAACTTGACCAGCCACAGTCTTTCCAACATCTTGCTTATCGACAAGATTCTTCTGAGAAGAAACTCCCTCATTGGCGATCCCACCGGAATTGCGTCCATTTCCACGATTGCCTTTGTATCCACGCTTCTTAGGAGGAAGAGTATTGCTCGAAGTGAGATTCTGATTGGCATCAGCATGCAAGCGAGACCCAGTGGGTGGATTGTTAGTCGGCAAACTGGCGTTCTTATATTGGACAGGAATCCTTGATGAAGCACGCCCAAGACTGCTGCCGTTTCGGATATTCGGAATGGCTACTTGAACCTGCGTACCAGAGACTTTCTGAGAACCCAGACCTTTCTTGGAACTGCGCTTGTTGCCACCAGTGCCGACTTTGGTAGTGAGTTGGCCTTTAATAATGGTATCGGCAGATGGTGCCGGATCCTTGCTATGAGCTTGCAGAGAATCTGAGGCCGTATTCGAAATACCATAGATTCCAGAAACAGCTTTAATATCGTTAGTATCGAGTTGGTCGTTAGTTAGTTTTCCTCCCAGATGTAGCGGTGGAGAAAGCTTCCCCCCTTCCACTTTAGTAACTATGATAGGGTTAGAAGCTGTGGTTTCATTGACGTTGCATTGAACAATACCTTTGCCTAGCTCAGCGATATTCGCAGTATTTTCGGTTGTGCCGATCGGATCATTCTGCTTGTCTTCAAGGTCGGTTTGGGACCCCTTTCCTTTATGAACATGACCCTCGCCCAGAGGGGAGGAACCAGCTGGAGTAATTGGAGTAGGGCTTTTCTCGTCAAAGTCCGACGGCAAGAACTCCTGAACCATCTCGGGGGAAGCTTGATCTCTGGAACCACATGCCGGCGATGAAGTATCAGATGGATCTCCAGCAGTGATTGAAACTTGTTCCTCATCCTTAGGCTGGGAAGGATCTTTAGGGTCGGTCACATTAATAATTCCATCCTTATCTTTAGTTCCGTTAGAGACCTCTTCATCATCTGGGTTAGTATTAGAGCCTGAGAAAAGCGACTTGAGTCTCTTAGCACGGTCTTCCTTTCGTTCAGCATAGCTCACGAAAACCCTCTTCTTGCCAACAAGAGAATTATTGATCTTTTCTTTAGCCTTAGTGGCATCCTGGGGTTTGGTGAATGCCACAAAACCGAACCCCTTGGAAATTTTGGACTCATTGAAAGTCGCAAGATGAGCCGAAGCTACTGGTCCGAAAGGTTCGAAAATTCGCTTCAAGTCTTCGGATGTGCCAACAACCCCATCATCCAAGTTTTTGACGAACAGATTGCACGGATCCACTGGCTTGCTAGTCTCTGGGATCACTGGGGTATGGATGATTTCAAATAGCACCGGAGAAACGGTCGCAGTCTTTGGAGGACTTTCGTGACCAGCATCACGAATAAATTCAGCATCAGAGCCAGAATTGTGCTGTTCTGGAGGACGATTCTCATATTCCTGCTTGTTGGATCCCTCCATGGGCGAAGCAGATGATTCCACAGTGACACTGGGGTTAGTACTATTAGATACGCTCCTGGTCTGGATATCAGAAGCAGATCCTGATGAAAAGGTCCGAGGATAAGGGATGGTTCTTCCCAATCCTGGAGGAGGCGCGGGATATCGACGGTGCTGGCGACCGTTGGGAAACTGCTTTCGTTCGGGAGGTGCTGACCATCGCATTTCTTGGAGAGGAGATGGTGACATCTGGGGTGGCGGCGGTGATGGGTATCCCGGAAAGCCTACAGCCGGTTGATTGAAGACATGACCTTGACCATTGAAGACTGGTAGCATAGGAGGTAGTGGGGGCATTCCATATGGTAGAGGCATACCACCATAATTTCCCGGAGAAACATTTCCCATTCCTTGCTGCGGCCATCCCATGGGAAGTGGAGGCTGGGGTTGGTGGTAAAAGGGTGGAGATGGTGGTGACGGTGGGTTGAACATGACTCGCGACTGGTGGGGACCCAAAGGCATACCGGGTGGCGAGCTCACCATCGGCAGCAGTTCAGTCTCGGGGGAAGTAGGTGCAGACTTCAGGTAGCTAACATCTAGGGTGCATCCATGGACTGGACGACCATGGAACATTTCAACGGCCTATTCGATATTTAGCAATCAAGGACAATTATGCTGAAAGGCATAAAGGCCACTAACCTTCTGTGCCACGTAGAAGGACTTCATGACGATGTGACCAAAGCGACGGGCAGCATGGTCGAGGTGAGGGAAAATATAACAACCATCAACTGGTCCAACCTCAGAAAACAACGTATAAAAGCCCTTGGGGCACATGTCCTGAGGAAGATTTGATACGATTAATGCCTTGCTCATCAAGACTGGTAGACCACCATTAGAACCGTGGGCACGGTGCACATTGCTGTGCAGTGGGTCCGAGTTGCCATCAAAGGGAGTAGCGCGACCGTGTTTATTCCTGTTAATCATTCCAAGTGCCTGTTGGCCTGCCCTATCATAAGGCTTGTAGTCCGAACTTCCGTGCGAGTTGTGCCTCTGCGCACGACTGGTGTTGCGAGACTTAATCATCCTGTGTCCATCATGAGCCAACAAGTTTGAACTAAGGTGGAACTGGATACAAACACTCTACAGCCGTGAATATCGACCTCGCCAACACTGATGGCATACTGAGCCTCTTGAGGAGAAGAGTATCTGATAAAGGCATACTGAGTGCCATTTGGGTTCTTTCCATCGTTCTTGCGTACACAAGAGACAACAGTACCTATTGACAAATTTAGTGAGCCATTCCAACCAGCTGAGACGGGGACGTACCGAACTGACGCAGGCCCTCGATGAGAACCTGCTCACTCATATTCTGGTGCAAACCATTGACCCAAATCATGCAAGCACGGTCAGGCTCCTATGAGCGCACATGACGTTAGCCGAATATACTTGCACAAGTTGAAGGATACATTAAACACGTACAGCATCTAGGCGAGCATCGCCCCTGTGAGGACCTGGGGTATTGAAGTGACGGCCTTGGTTATCGTGATAACCATTGTGACCCGCATCACTGAAGCCACTGTTGAATTGATGGTAAGAATTGGGACTAATAGGAGCAACATTGACGGCATCCACAGCAGCGTGAACGGGGTCCATCATGATAGGAGCCATTGTTAGAGTAGGAGATTATAAGGTAGTGGGTAATACGAATGCGAAAGTTGTTGTTCGAAAGGTGAATGTTTCGTGTAGCAGGGGAACAGCGTGAGAGATGTAGAGATGGATCTAAGAAGTTTGGAGAAAGAACGGAGTTATGAGGGATAGAAAAAAGGAGGGCAAGGGATGCCGAGCTCTCTTGAAGCAAAGACAAAGAGATGTGGAAAGGTGATCGTATTTTGAAAGGGTTCCTCTTTCCCGTGGTTATGCCCTTCTAAGTCTATCACCTCGATCACCAAAGAGCACCCACCACTCCCGAAACAATTGCCAGTAAGACAAACGGTTGACCAAAGTTTGGAGTTCTCACTGGCTAAACAGCTACTTCCAAGCAGAGCATCAACTTGTTCACTCTCACTCCCTTTCAACTTCACACACATGTTGATGTTTGATGTTCGAGTCGGTCGCCTAATTATGGGGTATCTTAAACCATCGTCATCCCGCCTCATCCCTGTCAAAAACGTGACAACGCCGGTGTGCTCGATCTCTCGATCTTATCCTCACCTCATCCCTTCCCCACAATTTGTTTTTTTGCTTCTCGTAGACCCGAAACGGCAACCGCAGCCTTTAAGGAACTCCAACATCCTCTCCTTATTCTAATCTCTTTCACTGTCCACTCAAACGATGGTCTTATCATCTCCTTGAAATAACGGTTTCACCACTCCGTCATCAAATCGGTCATGTGTGTACTCCGGTACCGATTTATAGGGCGACTTCTTGTAGCAGTTAACCCTCTTCCTTTTCCGGTTAGATCATCGCATCCGGAAACGGGTCAGTTTTCGGGCTTCTCCCAGACCTCTACTGGTCATTAGATAGAGACTAAATAGATGCCTGCATAGGGACGTTCCCAGGGGTTCCTTTTAACTCCTGGTCGGGGGATGGATTGGGTAGTCTTGACTGCGGACCGTAAGTGCCTTCTACTGCGCCGCCTATTGATATTGTATTGACGCCCAAGTGAAGCCTGTGGTGGGAAACATCCTCCAGAAACAAATAAGAAAGCAGTGAAGATATGTGGGTTCGGAGCTACGACACGAACTATAGAGTGGATATGCATTTATGCAAGCAACTTATGCCGAACTGCGCGCCAGCAGTGGAGATGGGAGCAGCTTTGCATGGAGAAACAGCTTGCATAGAATAAAGGCGCCAAAGGTTACAAAACTAGGACCGCATGTGGAACTCAGTAGCTTCACCTCGGAGAATTATGTTGACGTCGAAAAGTGACGTCGTGGCATCGGGTAACCAGCCATGGCTTATAGCCCGGCGGGGCGGCCCTCTTAATGTGACGATGGGTTCACCGATGAGCGCCAAGAGCAAAAAATGCGCCCTCAGTGCCAAGAGTAAAATACATCCAAATCTGAAAGCCAAGTAGAACGTCATGAACCCTAGACTAAGCTTCTTAACAGTCTAAACGAGCACGTGGGCAGGAAGCTTTAAAGGTTTCAAACAATTTGGGATGCCCGATCGCAGTTCGCTCGGTGAGGGCGGGGACACACCACCCTAGAGAACTCTCAGTCTTTAAGTAGAGTGTGCGTCGCCGACTCTCCCGGCGCCCTTTAGTCTAAAACTTGCTGCTACTAAGTGGCCCCTTCGCAGATTCATCCCTCACTCATTCCCTCCAAATTGCTCTGCAGAATTGCTGCAAGAAGCCCTGGCCTGCTGCTCCTGCAAGTGAAGAGTTGCGTCCCAACGATCAGCGGGGTACAGAACGCCACTTGACTTCTAACGAAATTTTTGGCTCCGAAGTCTCGTTTTCCTTTCCTCTGCAATTGGGTCGCACATTCACGCATCCCATTGCGCATCACGCATCAAGTCGCCAGACGATCACCGGATACCCACCTCACACCGATAGGAAGTGCGAAAAGGAATAAGAGAAATAAGAAGAATAATAGAAAGGGCGCCGTTGATATCGGCCGCTGCTGGGCCCTGTGCACTGCGCCTACATACCTTAACTCAGATTTAGCGACAGGCGCTACCAACCACAGCTCTTCCGAACGGCAGGACTGATTGGTGTGCGGCAGCGAGTTTGGTGACACTAGACAACTTCCCAGGTACTTAAGCAGAGCTAGAGGTCAGTCACCGCTACGTTTACTTGAGCCGGCACCTATTATAGTATTGCTCATCCTTAAAGCCGCCCATCTCTGTTCTGTTCTGTTCTGTTCTTTTCCGTTGCGTTCTGCTCTGTCTCTATCCCAAATATTCTGACTCAGAAGCAGGATTTTGTTGCTATCTCCCATTACGATAACCCCTTGCCTACGGTTTCTTGGTTATTGGTTCTGGAGTTCTGTACGTGCTGCTTGTGTTATCTTTTCCTCAAGGGCAAAATCACACAATCTACGCTTGAAATTGCCCAATCCAATTCTTCTCTGGTTCATACCTGAGATCCTATAGAAGTTATATATACTTCGAAGAAGTTGCAGATCTCGCCGTAGTTCAGAAGTGAGTAGCATAATTACTGAGATCCAGTGTCTTCACTCAGCTTATGCCTTACATGAGTGCCTCAATTCAATTTCTCGTCAGTTGTCCCAATTCTGTTTTTACCTCTCCCCCGCCTCCTGCTTCTGGCTCCCCCTTGTCTTCTGTTTCTTCGTCGTTTCCTTCATCCAAATCTGGATCTCCTTTTTCCTCTCCGAGTACTGCCAGAGAGTCCAGATCGTCGTCGGCTTCGTCGTGGTCGAGAACATCCTTTCCCCCAATATCAGACTCGTCGTACGGTCCAAATTCATGGCAGTCCGAACCAACCAATTGCTTACATACGTCTGTTCGGTTTCTACAGGATTGTCACCTGCGTCTAATACATATCCCGTTACACCTCTACCCGCACTTTGTCCAGGCAATTCTCTCCCTCATCCTTCCCGAGTCTTCTGGGAAGGATGATGGAGACTCAAGAGGTTCTCCGGCTTCGCTTGACGACGACGCATTGGCATCCGACGACTCTTTCTCCGAGCCGTCAGTAGCGACGGATTTTGTCAATATCTCAGTGACTCCGGTTGAATGCTCGATCGTGTGCTCCAGGGAAGCCACCATCAGATTCTTCGTTCCTATCGTCGACACGCTCGATCCAAGCATACGAGACGATGTTTCAATTTCAAGGGAAGAGTTTGTTGCCATTCAGGTGGATGGTGAAGGTTTGGATGCAGGGCAAAGGGTGTTAGACCTCACCAGTCCGTTAGCACTGGCAAGAGTGTAGGTGCCATTCTGCGGCGTTGGTTATTTGCACAAGCTGATGTTAATTGAAAGACCAATTTTCTTTATTACAACATACTTTTCCGACTACATCCTTGTGCCAGCGAAAAGCCGAAGTACCGTCAGCAGGGCATTACAACAAAGGGGCTTCGTTTTCGAGAAGTATTCGGACTCATTTGTAACACCATCTACACACCACCGACATTCATCATCGACATCTTCAATCATAAGCAACCCACCTTTGACACCACCACCAACCACTACTTTAAGCGATCTCGAAAACCGAACATTTGATACGCTACGAAAACAAAATGTCGTCCCCCAGGTCAACAAAACAACAAAACTCATTGTATGTGCAGGACAGAGGTCCAGCAGGAAAGCCAAAGGTGGTGACGGATCCTTGAAACTGGGTCTCATCAGGTGCTTAGTCTCACAACCGCAATTCTTGAGCGTGACCTTAACGGACACGGAACCGCCGTCTTTACTGTTGCAGCAGGACATGCTTTCTATGTTTGATGCTGATGCAGACATGCTACTCGGCAATAAAGACGATGTCCTGATCCCAATTATCCTGGATCTCCGTGGCCTGCCTGTTGAGTCCACTGGTATAGTGTGTGGTGTGGCTGGAAGATTAGTTGGTGGTACTAAAGGAATATGCTCCGGTGGAGATGGTGCTGTGGAGATGAGTTATCTTAGCACAGCTAGGGCCGGGACTGTGATGGTAGCCGAGAATGATATATCCCGAGCTGTGGCCGCTCTCAACATGTAATAACATTTTGTCACAAAAGCTTCCTTTATTTTTAGGTCCTCTCTTCTCTTGGAGTTTTTGAATTGGTGGGGAGGTTTCTTTTGTCATTTCATGAGTATCGGATCTCTTATTATCTGTAAACGTATCGAAGGCAACTTCAAATCTCCAGTACGAGACAACAATTCGTCACAGAATTCATGTACTAACTTCCAATGCAACATGTACCGTGTGAAAATTATCATGTACATGAGCCGTTTTATTGCTTTTACGGCAGAGTTCATGCATTTTTTGATGTGGTCTATTGGTGTGGTGAGACGGCGTGACGAACATTTGCAGATCTAGGTTGGAAGGGTCTCAACCTAGCGACATCTCGACGAACCTTCTAATACCACCCACCATCAATCCTGTCAACATGGCGGGATCTCACCAAATCGCAATAGCAAAAGCATCTCTCTCAGCCAGTCTTCTACGTGCCGACCCTACTCCAATCACCCGCGATGAGATCACAACCTTTCACAACCTCCTTGACAAAGCTCTTACCATCTGCACGCCAGCAAACATTCAGGTTGACCACACAAGCCTTAATCCACATCTTGCATATGACGGCGAGGATGATGATTTGCCCATTATCCCGTCTAAAAGCCTTTAATTTGTTGTTTCGAACACGTCGACTAATCCGCTTTCGCGCCCCCGATTACAGAACTGCAAACGATGGATCTTGAGTAATATGGCCTCGTCGTCGTCGTCGGGTCGCGTCGCCGCCCTGGCAAAGTACCTATTGGCGCTTTCGCCAGGCCTGCAGGATGGCACCACGCCTACTACTACTGCCGGGAAAAAGGTTAGCGCGAGGAGGAAGAAGTTGCATGTGCTTTATCTGATCAATGATGTGCTGTATCACACCAAATACCTTGTATCTGATCAGGGCGCGTTTGCGGAGGGGATCAAGAGTGCTCTGAAGGGACTGTTTAGAGTGGCGACGACTCTGGGGATGGCGAAACAATACGCTAAGCTAGAGCAGCTACTGGAGATCTGGGAGTCGAAGGAGTATTATCCTTACGCGTTCCTGGTGGAGCTTAGGACTACGATTAAAGATGCTGCGGCGGCGAAAGAAACACCCGGCGGTGCCGGAGACATGGAGGTTGCGCAGACGAAGCAGAAGGCGCTATTGCTGCCACCCATACATGGTGACCCGTCGATTCCGTACTACGATCTGCCGGCTGGGAATCTGTTGCCGCACATCGTCCCCAATTCCACAGCACCTATCAACCCTCGAAGTGTGAAACCAGTGCAGTTTGCGTCCATCACACCCGACGGAAAGCTTGTCAATGCGGTTCAGGATTTCCTTGCGAGCGTGAATTCAATGTTTGGAGGGAAGGAGACGGGCGAGGAACCGGACGCCGTGGGTGGGTTTGGGGGAATAGATGGAGAAGGATATTATGGGTGGAGTCGGGCGTTTTGTGAGCAGATGAGGCAGAAGAAGAAGGCTGTGGTGGAGAGGGACCTCGGAAGAGGTGGGAGTAACAGGGAGGCAAGAGGTCGCGGGAGAAGGCTTTCGTATTCGAGCGATTACTCTTCGCAGTCGCGATCGTCGTCCAGGTCGAGATCGAGACATACCCGGAGGAGAAGATCTCGATCAACATCCGACGATTCACGACGGAGGACAACACGAAAGGACAGTCGATCACGCAGTCGATCACCCCCGAGATCGACAGAACAGTACCGTGGATTTGTACCACCAAAACAAGATTTAGCTCCACCACCTCCACCTCCACCACCGCTTCCGGTTATTCAACAGCAGCAGCAGCCATGGGCGCCTCCGCAGCAACAACAGATGTATGGCTTTCCACCACCACCACAACAGTTTCCTCAGGGCTGGATTCCGCCGCCGCCGCCTCCTCCCCCGCTACAAAATTCCACCTTCCAAATGCCGCCGCAGATGCAGCAGTATTTCGCGCATATGGGGGGAATGCAAATGCAGGGAATGCAAATGCAGGGAATGCACACGATGCAGCAGATGGCATATGGACAATGGCAGCAGCAACAACAACAATCACAGCCACAGCAGCAACAGCAATACCAGCAACAGCAGCAACAGTTCTATAGTCAGCAAAGTGGAGGAGGCGGTGGCGGTGGCGGTGGCGGTGGCGGTGGCGGTGGAGGTTTTTCAATGCAGGCACAGCAACAGCAGCCTAGTAACGCTAGTAACAACAATAACGAGAATACCGGGTTTGATGATTACAGGAGCGTCAAAGGACGTCAGATTGGAGCAAAGAGGGGTTGGAAAACGTAAGCGGCATGTTTAGGGGGTTGGAATTGCTTCTGCACTTTGTTTCATTTGTTTAGTTTGTTTTTTGTACTTTTACATTGCGGGTAAAGGCCTTGGGAGGAAGCGGTGATGTTTCAAATGGCGAGATGTGTTTTATATATCTTGTTTCCAATATGAATGAATGTGACAGCCAGCCCCTCCATCTGCCTAATGGTTCCTAAGGTTTTTTCCACCATTCTCCGAGAAATACGCTATAATGGCGCCCGTTGCCGTTGTAGCTTCCTATGCAGGGCGTCAACAGACGTCCGCGATAAGGCAGTATCATAGTCCGAAGTCCCCACCCGCATTCCCCCGAATTGCAGCGAAGGAGGGGGGATATAGTGGTATCCGATTGTGTCGTGTGCTCATTCAATTGAAGTCTATAAACTATATAAACCACGGTATGGAGATATCGATGCTGTACTCGACCGAATAAAACTGCGAGCTCAATCTACCTGCTTGAATGAGGAATGGGTTAAGTTTAAGGGTTAGGTATTTGTACTACATATCGTCCGCATTCCATCATCGATCGCCTCATCGTCAGTCCACCAGGGTAGTTTTTTCTTCCTCATCCAACAGCAAACCGGCAGTATCGCCCATCAACAATTCCTTTCTTTTTACCGACATGGAGGACAAAGGAGAGAAGGGGGGGGTGAGAAGAGCAATCATATCAATATAACCATTCAGACAAGAAAAGCAGAGGGAAGATCGGAGGTTTTGATGTAGATCTTAGATTCCACCGACGGCTGGGACACTGGCGATGCGCACTTACCTCCATGTCTGTACAGACATACATACATAGGGGGGTTGTGCATTGGAAAGCTGCAGGAAAAGAGCAACTACCGACTTGCCCGGGAAGTCTGGAAATCCGCCTGTCGAGTGAGAGTTTGTGTTTAGGGCATATCCGCACAAAAAAGTAAGCGAGCATACAAGGCGCCGAACAAAAAAAAAGTAACATTCGGCAGGTACGTATGTGGCACACGTAGCGATCCAAAAGAAGCCACTCGTTATCCGTCCCCCGCTTCCCATCCCCCTATAATCCTTGGCCCGCGATACTCCTACGCATGCGCCGATATAGTCCCGTACTGCGTGCCCACCTCCTGCACTCTCTCCGAAAACACTCCCGGTGCGCGGGTGACCGGAACTACGCCGAGTTTGCGGTCGTGTTTGCGCTGGTAGTATATATATTCTACCGCCCCCGAATTATTCTTATTGTTCTTGCATGGAGAATGGAGGGGGGGAGGGGTAGCTTGCCAATATAAAATGCGTGAATGTGGCCCGGGAGGTATCCAAGGATCGTCAGACAGATGTTGATGAGGACTTTAAATGGGGGTGAGCGAGTGCGTGCGTGGAGGGATGAGATGGAGGGAGGGATACCATCTGCACCGCAGCCAGCAACAAGGAAAACTCCCAAAGGTGGGAACTGCGTGCGAGAAAGGTGTTAGTTGATACGTATGTCTCTAGGGAGATAAGTAGGGCAGAGGGCGGCGGACAAAGATGGTGATTATCACGAGAAGTATGGTGGAGCAGGCGCCCATTGTCGGTGGTAGTGGTTGGTAGTGGTTGGTAGTGGTTGGTAGTAGTGATTTCGACGTTTTTGTCTAGTAGGTTGAACTTGGGTTTGGATGGGATTCTTTTGGAGGTAGCGATGGTGAAGGGTTATGTGTGTTTGAAAGGTTCATCAAATGACGTTGATGGAACGTCATGAACAAAGATGTGTCACAAGATCATGGGGGATCACCAATCTCTAACAACCTGCCCCGGAATCTTTCATCCTTTCTTCAACTTCTTCATCCTCCACGAAGCTTTTCAATAGGCGAGATAGTGCCCCCGAAATAGAGGAGCAAAAAACGAACCGTGACTGTCGAAATGCGGGGGATACTATTGGGCGTTATATAAGAGTGATAATTTGGATGATTCATAATCTATCACTCCGCACTGTTAGGTATTCCCAAGATGTCACTCGCAGCCGGAATGGAAGAGAAGAGATCAACTAACTCCGTCAAACCTACTGATACAATCCATGGCCACCCCGATAAAGACCCAGAAATTAAACGAACAGCTGCATTTTCATTTCACCACATACCTCAGAACCTGGACTCAAAACCAATTCACCTGCGATCATAAATAGAAAGCCACCCTTGAATTACGCAAGCACATTTACGCCGCCCTCAAACACAACCAACCAAGGCAAAGAAAAAGAAACAAAAAAAACAACCAATCGAATCCAAGAATCCACTAAAGAAGTGCTACTTATCTCAAGTATCACAACCCCCCCAGCAAAATAAAGTACAGGAACTGAAAAGCGAACCAGGTCTTCAACCTGTAACGAAAAAAGTAAGAGGGGGTTACATCTAAAGCCGAACATCCCACACAAAGAGAAAAGGAGAAGAGGCTTTTGTGCATGATGAACCCAGTAAATAGTGTCGTAAAAGTCCTTATCGCAAAGAAAACACAGAATGAGACACCAACCACTCTCAAACGCCAGAGAAAAGCAATGATCGGGGGCTTTGTACAAGGATGAAGAACAAATATCCATTTTCGCAGCACTAACGGATTTCTATGCAAGGAATTGATCGGCCATGCTATCAAGGCTATCACTAGTAGTCTCCAATGCCTGTGCGGCAAGAGACTCATAACCAGATGTAGCTGGTCCAGGAGGTTCCTTAGTGTAAAGGTCTGTAGAGTCGTGATTCGTTAACTGTTCGAACATATTATTGACTTCTCGACTGTTTGCAGCGCTATACTGAGGACTACTCGAAGAACTAGTAGTGTTCGGACGATGACCGTGGAAGCTAGGTGGATTGAAGAGTGCCGGGTCGAGAGTTTGGCCACGTCCAGGGTTATTCATAAGCACAGGCGATCCTGGTGACCCAGCAAAACTCGGCTGAGGGAAAGTAGGCGAACCATGCGCAGTAGGTGGACCAAAGCGTTGGTTGTAATCGAACATCGGAGGTTGCTGAGAAGAAGAACCTTGTCCAGGTTCCGACTTTACAGCAGGCGTTCCTTCCTTGGCAGGTGCCGGCTGTATTGGTGGAGGAGGCTTGCCATTCGCTTCCGCTGACTTCTTCCTGAAGACATGGGCCTTTGTGCGGAATTGAGGTGGCAGGTCCTCGGGATTCTTAATACCCATTTGTGCCATCAATTTCTGCTGCTTAGTCGGCCGCGGCTTGCGAGTCGATGCGGATACAACAATCGCTGGAGGAGGCTCTGGTGCGATCGGCATCCATTTGTGCAACTCCGCACGGAAGAAGTTGGTCTCGTGAGCAAGAAGAATCTCAGCTCCTTCAATCTTCCGTAGGTAGAATCGCATAGTTGGAACCTCTGCTGATGTTAGACCTAGGGGCGAATTTGTGTAAGAGCTGACGAATTGCCGGAATTTGGAGGCTGCTTCGATAATCCGGTGAAGAATATCCATTTCATCGGGTATGAAAGGGAGACCTGAGATCTCTGATTCCCACTCAATCAAATCCTCAAGCTTTGGTCGTGCCGCATCTCGCGGGATCTTGACGCGATAGTCACAGATCGGACAAGTATACTTATCATCTTCTTTGACTTTACCCCTCGCAATCTTGAGGCATTTGCCATGATACCTATAAAAAGATATATTAGAGATTATTCAAAGCCTCTTAAGTGGAGTCAGACACACCATTCATGACAAACTTCGCACTCAATCATCATTCCTGCCTCCGGTTGTCGACAAATGCAAAACACTTCACGGTGCCTTCCTCGCGAGCTATCACCAAAGCTTGAGTTGTTCTTAGCATCGGGGCTAGGTTCTCGACTGGAAGGTTCAACTGGTGTGCGAGGTCTGTCTTCGAGCGCAAAGCAATGCTGGTTCCGCGACTCAACGTAGCTCATGTGCTGCTGTAGAATGTGTAGCGGGGCATTCGCTTTTCCAAATAGCTTCTTTCCTCGTCGCATCCAGTCCTCGTGCCGTTTTTGCTCCTTTTCAAGGTCAATCGTTCCAGAGGGCTTGCTGTGTAATTCTATAAGTCCATCCAGCACTTCCCGCACATCCTTGTACTTCGGTCTGTTTTGAAGGTATGGGGACTTGCTAGCCTCGTATAAGGCAACAATCTGACGGTGCGCTTCTCTCTGTTTGTTCAGGATCTGGTCCACCTGCGCGAGGGTTTCTCGAGAAACAGGCAAGGATGATGCTTGACCAGAGAGCGCCTCTAGTTGCTGGAAATGAATAGCTTCGACGCTCATGAGTTCTTTGGCCTTTGCCTCCCACATCTCACCATTTTCTTTCTGAGACTTGTAATGTAGAATCTGATCGTTGGTGTCTGGGATACCCAATTCAACACCATTTTTAATCAGTTCATCGACGTCTTGCAGAGTGAGAGACTTGCCGCGAAGTTCGCGCGCTGAATCCACCCATTTGAGCTGCTTAACAATTTTCTCGAGAAGGTCTGTTTCGGCAAGATCCACATTAAAGCTCTTGCCGAGTTCCACTAGCTCCTCATAATTTGTCGTTGATAATGCACCAGGAGTAGCCAGAGCATGTCTAGCCCGGAGTTGGAATTCCCGAATAGAATTTGCGCGCTCCGCCAGTTGCTCGATTTCTGGACAATCGAATCCCAAATCTTCGGCAGTTTGTAGCAGAGTTAAGATGCTCTCCAGTTTCCTGTGCTCGCGTTCTTTCTCCTCCATCTCCGCAGCCTTGGCACTTCCTTTCCTCCATGCCTTTTCATTCTTTCTCCGATTTTGTTGCTTTCGGGAGACAAATGGCGTCGCTTCGTCAACCCACTCTTGAGCACGCTCAACGAATGTTTTTAAGGGTGCGAGTTCCGGGATAAAGTACGGGATTTTTTCGCCCTCGGTGAGAAGTGATTTGAGGGCCTTGAGCTGTGGCCGGGGCGTATCAAGCATCGTCTTTTCTAACTTCGCTGCCCAATCTCGTGGCTGATTCGCTTTATTCTGGACTTTTTGAACCAACTCTTCAAGTGCCTCGTTACTCATCCGCAATCGAAGTATTATCTTGGACTTATCACAATCGCATATGTCGCGGAAATGAGCTGGGCAAACGACATTGGTAGTGCAAGAACAAATCACTTGAGAAAGATAACAATAGACCTTGCACACGCCACACTGATACTCTTCTTCGGCTAGCTCTTCGTTATCTCCAAGTAACGTTTTGTTGGGGAGAAGTTGTTCCTGGAGCATGTGTCGCAGTTCCAGTTCCCTATTCTTTACACGTTCAAGCGCTGGGGCTAACCATTGGGCTGTCTTAATGGTAGTATCCCTAGCAGCTGCCGTGAGCAATAACTCGTCATGAGAGAAAACCGGAGCTCTTCGGAATTGCTGGTATCTTTCAACGCCTTCTTGGCCATGTGGCTCCCAGTCCGAAGGGGCAAAGTTGACTGCTTCATTAAAGTTGAACCCATGATTGAAACCAGCATGATAAGCCTTTGGGAAAGTGATTACAAACTGTCCAGCTCGTTGGTCAAGGGCGTAAACCCGGACACCAACCTTCTGGAGGTGGGCTGGAGTGAGTAAGGTGACCAACTGAAACAAAAGATCCGGTTGCTGCTCAAACAACTCTGGAACTGCTTCGCGCATAGCGCTCTCAAACTTGTCGGCATCTTCTCCAGGTATCCCGTACCATGTTTTTGTGGCCCCGAAATGCTGATAGTTGGCGGAGTAAGTGAAGTGATCCTCGTTGTGCCAGCAGAAAGTCGAAAAACACATCCCCACATATAGCCAAGGAACTGTCATCCCGGAAACATCCGATTTGATGTGCCTAAACAGTGATTCTGGATGCAAAGGGAGAATGTTCAAATTCCAAGGGTCCGTCGAGTAAGAATTCGTAGGGTGACGTTCGACGGTAGGGAAGCCGCTGCCGTGTGTTGTCGAATGGATATCAGCTCCGTATTCCACCTCCACAGTCTCATGGACGCTCTCCACTAGCCTCCAAAACTCCCTTTCAACATCATCCTCGGTAGCTAGTCGTGGTTTGTTTTGGACTGGGTCATATGGCAATCGTTTCTGAAAGTATAGATCTCTGAAATTGTTCGCCTTTTCCTGGAACTGGCGTAAAGAATAGATTTCACCATCTGCAAATCCGTACTCCCCAGTTCCAACGAGGCAACGATCGCAATACCAATCACGGTCTGGAACGGTTTTGAGCTGTGGATCAAGGCAGTAGATATGATATCCGTAATCGCAGCCATCACATAGGAGGAGATTTGTCATGTCGTCTCCACGGCCACACTTTTCACACTTCTGCAGCGAAAGGTCAACAGATGTACAAAGAGGATTATTAGATGCACAGACCTCTCCTGGTTTATTATGGATCCGCTCACCCAAGGTCCTGGGAACAGATGATGGTTTATGCAATGTCATGTGTGACCCGGCAACCATAGGAGCCGGTTCTATTCATGCAAGTTCTCGTCAGCCAAGAGATTATCAAAGTTGAGGTTGCAAAACTGCGCCAACGTACCCTTTTTCAACCTCTTGCTTCTTCGCTCTCCACCTTCGCTATCTTCAGCCTTACCGTCAGCAAGGCTTCCAGCATCGCTTCCATTTTCTTGGCTGTGCTGGCGCTTCAAGGGAGAGCCCGCAGCGCTCTTTCCCTCGGGAGATTCTCTTCTGCTTCCGGCGCCGTTCTCGCTTCGCTTGGAACTAGAGCCGGGTGTTAACCCTGTTTCTGCCTCCCTCCTTGTCCCATTCGTTGAGTTAACCGGCGTAAAACCAGGGAGTCCAGTATTGACGGGTGTGAAACCGTTTCCGGAGTTTACGGCGTTGAATGCTCCGAGCGTAGATGGGGTATTTGATTTGATGGGTATTGTGTCCATCATATCAATATCGGATTTATCCGGTGTTCCCACCGATGCTGCGAGAGCCGAGGAGGCCTTGATGGCTGGGGAATCTGGCCCAAAACTGCTACCGATGGGCGAATTTAACAGCTTGTCAATGGGCGTCCTCTTGATTGGCGAAGCACCTGGCGAAGGGGTGATGGGCCCCCCATATTCTGCCTCTATTTGTTGTTGAACACCGGGCTTCGCCGACTTGACCCATTCTTCATATGGTTGTAGATACCGTTGATACGAATTTTTCAAAGACGTAGATAGGCTAGACATTATCTTCCCCGAATACCCCAAATCTCTCCCAATTTCAGCCCATTTCTTTCCTTTGCATACTGGGCCAAAGCCTCCTCGAATTTCGACAGCCTTTTTCAGCCGGTAAAGGTCGAGGGGGCGTTTATCGACTGAGGGAAAACGATTAAGACTAGTGCCATGTTGCTTATGGTATTTCGATAGTTGGTCGAGGTAGTTAAGGTTTGCTCTCGTGCCCCCTTCGACAGAGTTTAACTCTTGTCGTCTTGTTCGAAAATGAAATCGCTACATATGGTTAGTAATTACGCGAGTAAGTTTACTGGAAAGGGTGGGGTTGTCTTAAAGAGGGCTGCGCCAAATGATCGCCGAAACAGGGCAGAAAACAATAAGTCAGGCGCAACTAACCTCCGTGTCAATCCCAAAATCAGGCTGCCAATCTTCCGGTGGGATAATCTTAATGATTCCATATTTCATACCCTCTTCTGCGATACTCCGGATATACTCCATAGGATCTTTAAATTCATCGAGAGTGGGCGTAAATGTAGGAGCCTCAGTGAGACCATGCGGGCGTTGCCTCTTAGGATCCTCCTTGACTGTGGGTTTCCGTCTCTCGACTGTTGACATATCAAGCGACTGAGCCTTTCTGGAGCTTAACGGTGCCATTTGATATCCGCCCGGCACAGCGAGAGGTGTTGGAGTGCCGCCTCCTGTCTGTGCTCCATTCGATCTCATTCGTGACGAGGAAGCGCGCGGCGAAGGTCGAGCATCCGGTGTCGCTGCGGAGGAGGAGCTCGGTGTAGCGACTGCCGTAGTCATTGCTGCGGCAGGAGATGAGTTGGTGGTGAGGGGTGATGGTGGTGGTCGGAGACCGTGGGAAAAGTGGGTGAATGCCGAGTGGTGAATGCCGGGTGGTAAGAGGAGTTGCTTATACGAGTGAGAAACAACGGGCCCACGGAGGTTCAACCATTCAGAAGAGCATTAATGGTTGTCGGACACGGGCTAAATTCGAAAGAGTCTCTGATAGCGAAAGAGTGATGTTGACAGACTACTACAGACGGATGTGAATCATGAGGGGGTACCACAGTGGGTGGGCTGAGAGATATATATGTTTGAACCGAGCAACCAACCCCTTCAGTGATAGCTCCGAGTGCGATGTTGTCTGATATCGGCAAAAGAACGAGCGAAAGCTGCCTCTAAAGTTGGATTGATTGGAGGGCCGGCTTGAGAGAAGGATTCGAGCCGAAGCGCAAGCAGGCGGGTAGGTTGGGTATCGGTAAAGGCGGGAGAAAGGTGGGAGAGAAGGCAGTGAGAGAGAAGTGCGAGCGAGTGGACATGTAATGTCAGGAGTGGGTGTTGCCGCTAGCGCTACGTACCAAGCAATAAGCCCAAAGACGAGGTCTAGAGTAAAACTGAAAAACCACCAAACCCACTCGCGGAAACCAGCAGCTCTTCTGATCATGCCTATTTCATTCATTACCAACTACCTACCAGGCTTCTTGTTTGTGACTTTGTGGGCAATAAGACATGCCATCGGGCCCAATGACCATCTAAAGATTGGCGCTCTGTTCTACTGGAAGAGAGGACGCGGATGTCGCCAATGTATCAAGTTTTGGTTTCTACGCACTAAGAATTTTATATTCAACAGCCCCCGACAGATTAGTGTGGCGGTAGACGGATGACCTCTTCGGCTCCCACCCTTCGCATTCCTCTCCCCCCTCAAACTCTAGGTTTGTATACCGCTTGATGGATCCTCACATTTTACAAAAATTGTGAATTCGGGTATTGTACTACTTTCCCTGACTTTGCTGTGATACCATGGAGCCTTGCATAAAGTTGACCAATCGTGCAGTTGTGGAGGTGCTAGGGTTATTTCGACTGCGAGTACATGCGACACAAATACCGAAGAATAAATATACGCATGGGCTTGTTTCCAACTTCTCGACACAGCTGAAGCGGCTGAATTGTTGCAGGTATCATCATCGTCATAGATGGGCTTTGTGTGAACTCACTCCTGCCTTTCGCCGCCGCCACTAAGGGGTGAGACGACGTAAGATCACTGACGTTCTTTTGAGCGCTTACTACCGGTGCTACTGCTACTGGATCGATATCTCGTCAACGAAAGTTTTTTGTGTGTGCCTTTTGGTGATCGTCACATTTAGAAGTCCGACCCATGTCGCATCCCAAATCTGATCTGATCGGCCACAAATTCAAAAGGCCGGGGGAGCCGATGTGGAAGGCCCGTCTGCGGTGTGGTTACCGATTTGAGACCCAACAACCTACATATGGCCGCAAAATAGGTAGAAGCGCGTATAATATGCAACGTATGCACAAACATCACCGCCGCCTCCTTAGTTCCTAACTTCGTGCCGCCCAGAGGCTTATTTCTCTGCACCATATGTAGTCATATGCGCCGACAAATTATTTCGTTGGTCTTCAGGTGGTTCTGCTGTTTTGCCAGAGGTGATGTCGTCGGTTGGCGATAACTAGATCTAGACAAGCAAGGGTGCCTACATACCCCCCACAAGCGTCCAACAGGGGAACGACGACAGGCCAGTCGCCGTTGGCGCTTTGGGATGAGAAATCGCAAATCGCACGACTACATGTGTACGCCCGCCTCCGCCGCCGAGGGCATCAAAGAAACTCAATCTTACCACGCCGTCCCAAATCCCCAATACTTCATCGGAACCCGGAAGTATGTACTACCTGAGTTTTCCCGCCACCACGGATAAATTTAATGCCTAACATCAACGCGGGGGTGAAGCAACAATAAAGAAGAGCTCTCGGAATATCACATACGGCAGAAAAGGGATCCCAAAACCGCGGCAACTCCGGAAGGTCAACACAATCTCCTCAGGCGTCAACACTTGTGAAAGGTGTCTGCATGCGTGCCGAATGTATTGTATCGTGCATTTGCTCACCTACATCAGTAATACAAAGAGTGCTCGCACAATGTAAGTGCAAGACTAGTGGAGATATCGTCTCCACTTCCATTCGTTATATAGATAGAGGTCAGACATTCATTTCTTTCTATCCATAAATGGGTTCACCGGTTTCTCATCCAGAATTATTTTGGTACAAACCCAGCTGTAACACCCCACACAAAACCGGTCAGTGAACAATGTATAAGAGTTTACTGAGGAGCCAGCTAACGGCTCGGTCTTGAATTTTATACCTCAGCACCATGCAGTACAAATGCAAGTAGTGGGAAAACTGCGAAAATTATTCCCGTGTAACACCAATCAAGGGCTCGAGGCACCCACCAGGTTGCAGATGGTAACTCTAGGCGTGTCTAAAAATAGCATTTTCTCAGAGCCTCACACGACGACAGCTTATCATGATTGTTGGGATGTGTTCTTAACTTTCAATTTCATCGTATGTACTTGAGTATCACTAACGAATAGTATTTGAGGCGGAGAGGAGAGCTCGGAGCTAGTATATGAAGGGAAAACAATAAAATATTTTTCATAAATCCACCCGCAATCACTCGACGACAGGTTCCAATCGACAGGTACCTCCTGCAGGGCCTCGATGCCGGTCTCAATATTAATACTGTATCCTTGGACCATAATTCTCCCACGCTTCATCAAAGCCAACACTTCTCGCCCATGTCACCCCATCCTCTTCAACCGAGTCGACGCCTATCGCAACGATCAGTGCCAGATCAATCTTCAGGTCAGAACTAACTTACACATCTGCGCGATCTTGATCCACATATCACCTTTGACGATGAAACCTTGGTCCTCGTGGGTCTGATAGTCTGCACAAACTTTCTCGCCAACCGCACAGGCCCGGACAAATTTTATCAGATGCCCGTCGTCACGCGGAAATTTCAGCGCACGGTGGAAGACGTTCAGCCAGGGATTGGTCACACTCTTCTGTTTGGGGACATAGGTTCGGATATCATCGGCTCGGAGTTCTGGGGCGCGGCGCGAGGCGTACAGGGTAAGGTCGTGCCGACCTTTCCATTCGAGAAACCGAGCCTTGGTGGCCTGTGAAATCCAAGACTGGGAGATATAGGTCGGAAGGAAAATGGAGGAGTTGTGAGCATGCATATAGCTGCTGATATCAGCGGTCTGATCAAATATGGGTGAGCGTGGGAACGAATAACTAAAAGTCCATTCTGACTTGCTTGTCCTCGCGCTGCGAAGCGGCGGTGAAGAGTGCTAACAACGTATTAGTTCGTGTTTCTAAGACAAAGTCTAAATACCCACCAGATGCATTGATACTCTCTGCCATCTTCTGCTCCAGCTTGTCAACCGGGACTTTATACTGCTTAACATACGACAGCATCTCCTCCGGTGCGCGTTCGAGAATCCCCTTCACCTTGTTTCCATCCTTCCACAAAGGAGTGGTCCTCAGTTTGTCGTTATTACGTATTTCTCCTAGTAACGACACAAGCGTCTTGGAATCTTCTTCTTTCACAGCCTAACCTCCTGTCAGCACTCAATACCCAACCCGGCCCAACCTAGACTAATCACCGCTGCTGCTTCCTCTCCCTTCATCAACACACCGCTCAGCCAATTTTCCGAGATTGCAGCCATCGCCAAACCCTCTGCTACTATCGCCGGCTGCTGGAACTCCAACCCGTAACCAACATGTATAAACGGATGCAGGAAGCCAGCAAACAATCGAACCAACATATCGTCTGCTAACTCTGTGCCTGAGAATAGCGTGGTGTTTATAACATCCTCATATCCTCGCTTCTCGATTTCGTCGCGGAAATACTCGAGAAAAGAGATGTAATGTTTCTCATTCCCAAGATACTTGCTCCATTGGCTCGTATCACTCAGATCTGTAGCCTTAGGGGCGGATGCAGCGGAAATGTCACGCTGGTACGACGTCTCGCGGAGGTAGGACGAGTGGATTAGCGATGCTGGTGCACCGACATCATACAACGCCAGGAGGTAATGCGCGATGTGATTCTGTCTCTGGTAAGCTTTGATGCGGGGAAGCCCCACCAAGAGAGGGGACGGACATGGAAACCTTCAGTGTTGAAGAAGATGTGATGTGTCGTATGGTTCTCAGTGAGACGCTCATTGACCGCCTGGGCAGAAGAAGGCGTAATTCCAGGGAGGTTCAGGATTCCCCCGCGAGGAGCGGTGAGGTGGACAGTGTTTGCTTTGGCGGACATGGTGCTGATGCTGCCGGTTTGTCTGGATGTATATCGTGGAATTAATGACGTTCTCAATGCCGCAAGGCTTCCTCTTATGCCCCTCATCAATGCTGCAGACATTCCCCGCTTTATGTATTATAAATCTGTTAACCTAGTCGGATGGATTCCGTTTCGGTTATATACGAGCCCGATTTCTACTCAGTACTAATCACACGTCACTTGTCGTTCATGATCGACCCTTTAGGTCAGTCAGCGGCTCTTCCGAGTGGATCGTTGGATCGTTGGATATGTAATACGAGGGAGCTGCATGCAAGTTGTGTTACAATGGAATGGCCAGAACTTCACCATCACAACTGACTCTGTTGTCTGTGAGCGGAAATCTATATTATTTCTATTAAACACCGCCATGTAGAAGCCCAGAAAAACAAAACCCCAGAGCAGATCCTAAAGCAAATCCCAAACTTGTAACCAAATCATCCCACTCAGTACTACCGACAGCAATGGTGTAATCCTAATGGTTCTACTTTCATCGGGCTTGTTGTACTTGAGGAGTACGAGGACGTCTTGACAGCGGGCACAACGAAGGGTAACGTGAAACCGGCCTTGTGAAAATTAGTTAGCTCACTTATGCAGGCGGACGCGGGCAGGGAAGCTTACAACAAGGTAGCTGTAAAGCACCACGGTCTGGGGTCTAGCATTTCCTCGGCGGAGGCGGCGGAGGAGCGGTGATAGCATCTTTATGGATTTGTGATCGGCGAAGGCGGGTAGTAAAAGATTTCGAGTGATTTTTTATCAAGTATCCTCCTTTCGTTTGATGAGTGCGTGCGTGATGTTTGTCTTCCTTCTTGATCTTTTGTAAAAAGAAAAACTGCGAGCTCAGTGGAGCTCTTTAAAGGACTTGAGCTCGCTCGCAATATCAGCTCACCTAGCCAATCACAGCACTCCTAATTGAAAGCACTTCGCTCCGGCTTTCACCCTCCGTGCGCGAATTATCCGACATCCGACATCACGCAAAATTGGATTATAATCCTAGTGTGGCCTGATTGCAATTGTGGAGTCGCGGAGTCGCACACCATCTGAGAGGTTTTGGGGTTTCCCGGCGGCCATCAGGTCGGGTCACTCGACCACACGATTGGCTTTGGTTTTCTTCGCAAGCACGGTGAAAGAGCATGAAGAGCACGTTAATAATACTCGCTATCGTGATAGTACAAGCTGTAGATATTCTCGGTTCAAAAAAGAAAAAGCCCCAACATAAAAACAAGAGTTTGAGGAAAGCCTACTACCCCAATCGCAAAGACTTCACCTTCCGCATTTTACTCCTCCAACTCATGCTCCGGAATCTCCTCGTCCATATCCTTGCCCACAATGGTATTTGACACTTTCCAGCATTGGATAAGATTATCCTCGGCAGCACTTACCATTACCCAAGGATCGTTTGGGTTCCATGCAAAGTCAGATACGCGATTGGTGTGGCCGCCGTGCATAAAGAGCCTAATAAGCAAAGGCGCAGCTAGTTAGCTAACAAAATATATCCAGAGACCTGGTGGGTAGATATAATGTACAGCTCTGGGGGTCCATCTTCAGCATCTTCAGGGCTCTGTTCTTCTCCAATCCTTGCCAGATCCCAGAAAATGATCCTTCTGTCTGCGCTGCTGCTTGCTAGCACAGACTCCTCGTGTGGATGCCAGCTTAATCCGTTTACATCGGCGTTGTGGCCTATGAGACTGTGAAGCTTTAGTTTGATGTTGCGGAGATCCCAGAGTGCAACAGTCTTATCCGCAGAAGCTGTTGCGACAACGTAATCTGATGCTGGGTTGAAGGCAATGCAGTTCACAGCGTCAGAATGGGCGGTAACTTTGTGAGATGCCTTAGTAGTATCGTCGGCACGGGTGTCGACAATTTGGAGGGTGCGGTCGTCAGAGACGGAACCGAAGAGGGTCTCAGAAATAGGATGGTAGGAAACATCATTGACGATGGCGGTATGGTGGGTGTACGAAGTTGTGGCGTACAGTGTCCTGTTTGTCTTGGTCCAGGCTCTTGTGTCCCTAAGTAGCAGTTAGTAGTTGTGCTAGGTGGAATCCGGGGTTTCCTGTACCAGAGCTTTACTGTAGAGTCCTCTGAACCCGTGAGAAGGTGACCTTCTCTGTGAGGGTTCCAAGCAAGTCCATAACTGCAATATCATTAGTGGCGCGATTCCGTATGTAAACTAAAGCTAGGGCTATTTATTACCCTTCCCGTGAGTGACCTTTCAAGGTCATCTCTGGGATGCATTTTGTGGGATGAACGGGCTGCGAAAGATGCTTCGTCTTATCAAAGACGAGCACATTCCCATCTGCGCACATGGTAGCGATCAAATCTGGATTCTGAGGCTGATATCGCGCCTTGTTGACTTCACCTTCGTGAACAATCCGCTGATGAATCTGAAGGCGACACTCGGATCCACCCCCATAACCGCCAACTTCCTCCTTAGACTCGTCATACCTGCGGGGGTCTTGCTCGGAAGGAGGGTTGGGAAGCTGCACTTCGGCCATTTGAAGGTAGTTAGTATCATTGCCCGAAGTGTGGGTTCCAATTAGAAGACGGTGGGTGGAGAAGTTCTTGTCCGGATGCCTGTCGACTTTAGCTAGCTTTCAATGCTGTTGTGGGAGGAGCTGGGATACATACGAGGTCTTATCTGGAAACCACTGGGTGGTTAAGGTTGGCCATTCGAGCGCAGAGCTATAGGGTATCAATTCTGAAGTTTCATTTAGAGACTGAACGGATGCGTTTTTACCTTAAGATAAGATCGTAAAGAAACGGCGCATTTTTCTTCCATATCTTGTACTCTGGTTCATCTTATCAGTATTGGATAGCGCGCCAAAAGAATGCGATTTACCTTCGTTAATGATTTTGTCGACAACAATTTGCTCCTCTTGGTCACGGAAAGTAGGATCCACTGTAGATGTATCAGTTTCTGTAGAGTTATAGAGATTAGTGAGATATCGTACTATCAATATCATCATCCATGATTGCTAGTGAGAAAGAGCTTGCGAAGGGTTCGTTGGTTCGTAGTGTTGTGGTGTTTGTGGCTGGATGGCGATGGGTCAAGGAGAACGTGTGTGTGGGAGGGTCTAGATGTAGTCACGTGATGGTTCGCGTCTCTAACGAAAGTGGCAGCCTTCTTCTAGAGCAGAGCACAGAGCCGCCACTTTTTCAATTTGCTTTGGAAGAAACAAAGAAACTTGTAAGCTCCTTGGAATTTTCACACATCTCGTTTTAAATTCATACAACTCTCCTGCAGGCACACAACTGTGCATTTCCATGCAGCCTGGGGTGCAGTTACTAGTCGATCAAGCTCTCCGTCAGTCAGCCAAGCCGCGAGACTGGATCTCTTCGTCTCAAAGAGTCATCACTGCACCCAACACTACCATCTCACGACGTTCGCTATTTGTCGTCTTTCAGCCTTCACATCTAGTATTTTTTCCAACTAGGTCGCATATACGAGCTACAAGTCGCGTCGGTAACCATGGGTGTTCCCAAGTTTTTTCGGTGGATTTCGGAGCGGTATCCTACCATTTCACAGCTCATTGCGGAGAACCGGATTCCCGAGTTCGACAACCTCTACGTAAGCTCGTCGCATTCGAAGTATTAGGAGCCATGCTGAGTTAATGTAAAGCTTGATATGAACGGTATCATCCACAACTGTACACACAAGGATGGCGAAAGCGCAACTTTTCGTATGTCGGAGGATAAAATGTTCATTCAAATATTCAACTATATTGAGCATTTGTATGGGACCATTAAGCCGCAGAAGCTATTCTTCATGGCTATCGATGGAGTTGCCCCACGCGCAAAGATGAACCAGCAACGAGCGCGACGATTCCGGACTGCGTTAGACGCTGAGAAAGCTCACCAAGCGGCTGTTCGGAAAGGGGTTGAGATACCATCCGAGGACCCTTTTGACAGTAACTGCATCACTCCGGGTTAGTTTCGCAGCATGTTAGTATGTGGATTGGACTAACGGACACCGGCAGGAACGGAGTTCATGACTCGGTTAACTGAACAGCTCAAGTACTTTGTCAGTCAAAAGGTGACCGACGATGCGAACTGGCAGGGCATAGAGATTATCCTGTCTGGCCCAGAAGTTCCCGGTGAAGGAGAACACAAGATCATGGAGTATATCCGTTTAGCAAAGGCGCAACCCGATTATGACCCAAACGTCCGACATTGTCTTTATGGCTTGGATGCGGACTTAATCATGTTGGGGCTCCTGTCTCATGATCCACATTTTTGCTTGCTACGGGAAGAGGTTACATTTGGCCGTGCGGGAAAGTCAAAGTCTAAGGAATTGGAGCATCAAAACTTTTTCCTCATGCATCTCAGCGTTGTTCGGGAGTACTTGGAACACGAATTTCAAGATCTGAAGGAGCCCGGCGTTTTGAGTTTTCCTTTTGATTTGGAGAGAATTATTGACGATTTCATTTTACTCGCTTTCTTTGTTGGCAACGATTTTTTACCCAACCTTCCGAACTTACACATCAACGAAGGCGCATTGGCGTTACAGTTTAGAACCTACAAGGATATTTTGCCCAAAGGGGATGGATACATAAACGAACACGGTGTAATTAATCTCGACCGTCTGAAGTTGTTGTTGGATGAGCTGGGACAATTCGAGCAAAATTTCTTCGAATCGGAAAACGAGGATGCGAACTGGCTCAAGGGGAAGCAAGAAGGCGAATTAATAGCCATGGAGAAAGCGAAGAAGAAGGGAAAGCTGGTTCTTTCGACAGAGCAGAGGGAGTTATTCAAGAAAGTCAAGAAGTGGCTTATCGGTCAGAAGAAGGGGGACATAACGGAGCCAGCTGTGATGAATGTATCTGCGAAATACGCTGCCAAGGATAGGAAGTTTGTGGAGGAATTGGCGCATGACCTGAACCTTAAATGCGAGAGGGTTTTGAACGATGATGGCGAACTTCATCAGCAGCTTAGCTTGTATCCCAGCATTGATGGTGACGAAAGTGATGATGATGAGGAAGGGCAGTTGGCAGTACTCAGGGTATTTCGCCAATATGATCGAGCGCCGGTCATCGATATCTCGCCGGAGGAAGCTCAGGCTGGGATTCAGAAGAAATACGATCAACGATTTTACGAATGGAAAAACGCATACTACCAGAGTAGATTCGGCTTTGGTCTTGATGACGATGTGAAGATGAAGGAGTTGACTGAGAATTATGTGGAAGGTCTGCAGTGGGTGCTTTACTATTACTATAGAGGTGTGGTCTCGTGGCCATGGTACTACAGATACCATTACGCGCCTAGAATATCTGGTGAGTAACCCTGTGATTGTTTCCTAGGTTCTAAGCTAATTTGAATTCCTAGATGTTGTCAAAGGCTTAAGCGCCAACCTAGACTTCAAACTCGGGAAACCTTTCAGACCATTCGAGCAACTTATGGGTGTATTACCGGATCGGAGTAAAAAGATTGTCCCTGAGGCGTATCACAACCTTATGACATCGCCAAACTCGCTAATTATCGATTTTTACCCTAGAGATTTTGAGCTCGATATGAACGGCAAAAAGGTGGACTGGGAGGCTGTAGTAAAAATTCCTTTCATTGATGAAGATCGTTTGTTGAAAGCCATGAAAACGGTGGAACACCATCTTACGGCTGCGGAACGCAATAGAAACGATTTTGGCGTTACGTTGAAATTTACTTACGACCCGAATTTGGATTATTTATACAAGTCCAGTATGCCCGGCTTCCTCCCAGACATCCCACGCTGCCGCTGCGCATTGAACACTTATGAACTACCAACTCTAGATGGTTTAGATATCATTGTTGGTCTTTGTGAGGGAGTTAGGCTTGGCTCAAATGCGTTAGCTGGATTCCCTAGCCTCAGCACACTGGAACACACTGCACAGTTAGGCTATCATGGCATCAACGTTTTCCAACAGGACGGTAGGAATGAGAGCATGGTATTAACGCTAGCGAATGCTTTTGAGGGTGGAAAGGTTGAGGCGGCGAAGCAGATGATCGGGAAAAAGGCATATGTTGGTGAGCTTTCAATCTATGATCGCGAGTGATTGAACATGATGCTAAATGAATAGGATATCCCTTCTTGCAGGAGGCGAAAGTCACTGCGGTTTCGGACGAAATGTTCCAGTATATGCTTTCGGACCAAGGACAGCTTATTCCAGTTCCGCACGGTCCGGCCGAACTCAGCAATTGGAGGAGGAAAGCGGATAAAATTGAAAATCATTATTCCAAGCGCATGGGAGTCGTTACCGGGCCAGTTGAGGTTTTGTTCCATGTCGACATGTTGAAAGGTATGCGACGAACAGATGAGGGAGCAATGATCAAGGAATACGACAAAATCCCTGGTGTGGAGACCGATTACGCTGCACAAACTATCGTGTGGAATGTGGTCAGTGAGGATCAGAGGTTCTTGGAGAAGGGACCAGCCCCTATTGAGGAGGAATTCCCTGAAGGAGCGAGGGCTTTTTTTCTTGGGGAATTCAACTACGGAAGGCCGCTGGAGGTTATTAAGCATAATGACAACCGCATCGACGTGTGGGTTTCTACAATGGTATGTGATGAAGCCCTATCCAATACTGCCATTGGCGAACACAGTGTTCTGACCCTCAGCAGTCAGGAAAAGAACCCGATTTTGCCAAGCAGTTTATTGCACAGGCGGAAAGTTCAACACCATACACTGCCTCGTACCGTCTTGCCCGACAACTCGGCCTGAATCCACTCGTACTGAGTAAAATTACTTCGAGCTTTCAGGTTCTCGTCAGCGACAAACGTTTAAATCTTGGACTTAATCTCAAGTTCGAGGCGAAGAAACTCAAGGTCTTGGGCTATTCTCGGAAAAACGATGGCGGTTGGGAATTCTCCAACAAGGCTATAGCACTAATTCAGGAATATATGAATAAATTCCCTCAGTTTTTCGACGGTATCATGAGAAACCCATATGGCGACCTTTATCACGACACGGACTTCTTTGATCCTGCTGAGAGCAAGCAGAGGATTGATGAGATCAACGACTGGTTGAAGAGCATCAATAGCAAGGGCTTTGAAAAGGTCCCATTGGAAGCCGAGCAACTCGACGGAGATATAGTAATGCAGATTGAAAAAGCCATGGATGCTTACGACCAGGGCTCTCTGAAGGCAAAACGCGTCAATAAAGTTCCTCGCAAAGCTCTCCTGAAGCCCTCGGACGCGGAACACAGACTTGCAGATCAACGCTTCGCTCTTGGAGACCGACTTGTCTATGTCCAAGACTCCGGTAAAGTTCCAATCGCATGCCGGGGAACCGTGATTGGACTCACCCGAACGTCTAAGGCCACATTACTTGACGTTGTGTGGGATTTCACCTTCATAAGCGGCACTACCCTTGGAAACAGATGCTCTCCATTCAGAGGCATGACAGTTCCAGTCTCTTCGGTGCTGAACCTTACCACCCGCCAACTCACGGCTATCTCAAAGGCGAGCACCTCAAATGCATTCAGACCAGCGCCTATGCCATCGCCGCTAACAAGTAGCTACGCCAACGCAGCAATGGGTACCGGCTCTAATTCACCCTCACCACAGCCTGGTTTTTACCCACCCCCCATGAACAGTTTCCGTGGTCGCGGCGGCAGGGGAAGTTTCGCAAGAGGTGGTTTCGACCCCGTCAATGTATCTGGAAGGGGTGGTTTCGCACCAAGAGGCCCTACGATGGTGCTCAGCCGTCGCGGTGGACCCCCAATTGGACCGCGGGGTGGCTCGGGAGTGCCGGGGTTGTTGCACCAACTGGCTGTACAACCGCAGGTTCACCCTCAACCGGGACAGTATCAGAACGTACCGCCACCGGCGATTCTTAATCGTGGAAGAGGTGTAGTAAGAGGTGGACGTGGTGGAGGGAGAGGACTTAGAAGTGTGCCGAGCGGGCTTAGGGGAAGGGGTGGTGGACTGGCGGATATGAATGGCGGAACGCCAGTTGTTAATACTGCGAGTGCCGACGCGGGACCTCAAAACATCCAAGGTCAATAGGGTGGCTTTGGAATCCATTTTCGGTTCTTGTGGAGGTGAAAGAGAAGAGAAGAAGAGTAGGATGGTGCGGATTTCGTGTCTTGTGGTATTGGATGAATGTACTTTGGGGGTTTGATTTCAATTGTGTCTTTATACGACGGATTTGATGGGCGGGACGGTATGTTGTATGATCTGGAAGTTGATCCATTTTACATCATTGTTCATTGATATCGGTACTGGGAAAGCTTTTGGAGTCTTGGGGTTCTGTACTGTATGGCTAAGTAGTTGTATTATTGTTGCTTAGTTGGCAGGTCATCCATAGAGGCTTGGAGGGACTTTCTAATAATTGCTTTCGGGGAGAATTTTTGAATGGTTGGTTGCGTTTCAACATCATGTCTGTATATGCCATGTTGAGTGTAATTGAGGTACTGTACTCTACAAGCACAGGATAGTAATATATGGCGGCCGATAATGAAGGTCAAGTCACCGTGCCATTAGGTAGACATTAAATGCCTCGGCGACCTGGCGCACTATTATGCTTCGAGTCCCTTTTTTGCTTCACACCCCGTTTGAAACAAAATCACGGTTTCTGTCCCTCTTGACACACCTGTTGTTATCATGCATGTTTCAGAATGCAGGTACGGAAGGTGAGAGAGGTGTGATATTTTCTTTCCTTTGTTGCTGTAGGTGCGTGCATACCATATCCGCGCCAAGATATATTCGCAATTCAAAACTTCCCATCTTTCTTTGCAAAAACCTCATCTGGTGGTGAAACAAATCCCGGGATTATCCGTCCAACCACATCGCACAAGTACGAGATCCTGTGAAGCGCCGTAGAGATGACAGGTCCCAGTACCGTGATTACTGGACGGATTTGAATTGGGGCCACATATGAGATGATCCTTTGTCGTCGACGTCCTCAGCCGGTCAGAGGGGCATTCCTGTGTGCTGTGGCGTACTTTTGGAGTGTGTGGACCAAAAGATATTGGATGGTGGCACCTTCAAGTCTCGCCACGCTGGCAAAAAATCTCGGGTGAGCTTGATGGAGTGCTCCATCAAGCAAGGTATGATATTTATTCTAAGAACAACGGACACCAGGATAGCGGAAAAACTATATATACTTACCTAGGTAAGTATATATTGCGTACGGCTGGGAACTCATCGCCTCGTCGGTACGTAACTCAAAACCCGTCAGCACCTAGTCAGTGTCCGGGTTCGGGGGACGTTGGGTGTGGCTCGGTACGGCTTAGAAGGTTGCAAGGCTGTTAGTTGAATGATGCCCGGTAGTGGTGACCGGAAGTATACCATGCCATTGGGTACATCGGTAGTTTGAAAGGGCCGTTGAGATTTATGATTGGAAGTGGAATAGGTGAAGTACCTTATCCGTTGGCTACCTGAGTATCGTTCCACATCCTCGGCCAGCTGATGGAACAAGAAACGGGGCGTATGATTCCAGATATAGAACTACAGAGTCATAGCCAGGAGATCTGCAGTGCGCTGTTGGGTTGAAGACCGCAGCAGTTCGAAATACCAAATCTAAAAGCACAGCGGAGGTCTCATGGCCAAGTCTGTTAGGCTATAGACCCAAGTCTGTTAGGCTTAGACTGTACCACAGTTTCTGTATTACTCTACGGGTAATTCCGAAGAGTAGGTAGTCATTCTTCACACGTAATCCGATTGATACGAAGGCAGCGACGCAGCTATGTAGCGTTCACCTTAAGATGACAGATAGTCAACAACTTCGGGCGGATCCAGGCGGAGGCTAAGGCTGATAGAGCGAGTGATTAGTTCATGATGATCACTTGTAGATGCCTGCTCGTGTAGATTTTTTCTCCTGCCAAAAAATAGTGACGGAATGTTGCATCTGACCGTCGTGGAAATTCCAGGCTAAGCCTTATAATAAACAAAATAATTGATCGACCCATAATTGATCCCAACTGCCACATCATTCTTCCTAATTATAACACAACTCGACCGAATCAGCCCCGAAGAAGCGTAGGTTCCGATAAATGGTCAACGAGAACCCTATTCCACGTAAACAACTCGAGTTCTTCAGGTAGGAGGTTACGCAGGATTGCCGAGTGCTTTACGTGGTACTTCCGATAGTAGAGTTTATTTAGCGGCTATGCAGAGTGTAATGGAATATAATAAAATATTCTCGCGCGATTCGCCACCGGCCGGGGATGCAACTTTCTCTGGAAACCGGAGAATTTCGGTGGAGATGTTTGATACCGATGACTGTAGTTAATTAGAAAAAAAGAATAGGAATGGTCGTCCTGTAACGGTCCGAAGATTGGATTTCGGGGGTAACTTCATGCGCTGTGGAACATTAATTTCAGCAGACTGGAAGGGCAGCAATATGTCTGGTGACGGAAGATTCCAGGGTGAGGATGAGCGATATTGGGTGGAGGCAAGCTCGGCTGAGAAGAAAAAAAAGGAAAGGATATTCAGGGTTTCCTTCTGCTTCGAGGCGATCTCGATCAGAACACAAGGGCTGAACTCTCAACCACCCGTTGCCAACGCGGCCTTGGATTTGCTGCCCCTTGCAGAGCTAAAAATAGGGTAACCGCGACAGAGATGTCGGTGCAATTGGCAGGGTTGCAGCCTGTGCAGCGGGATATCCTTCCGGATTGGGTGCGCTTAGCTTGGCAGGGAACTCGAACGCTGGCTGTGCTTTTATATTGAGTCCTCCTCTTCCTCGCTTTCTCTCTTCCTCCTTTCTATTTTACATCTGTCGTCGTCTACTCATCACTTAATACCACCCCCCTCCACCAGACACTCGTTTTCTCAACTAAACACCACAGAACAACAAAACAAACAAACCCTCTTTACCACCACCAAACAGCAAAAATGCGTTTCGAGCCTCTCGCCCTTCTTGCTCTTGTCAGCGTTGCTTTCGCACAAAACTCCACCGCCCCATCCCCCACCGCCCCCTTCCCCGTTCCAAGCAGCAACTCGTCTTCCATCACTACCACCGGCACCGCCATTCCTACAGTCGGATCAAATAGCACCTCCACCTCCAATAGCACTAGTATGCATCCACCCTTTCCTCTTACTTGCAGGATATTCTAACATAACTACAGTCCGGACTAGCGCTCGTCTGACCCCGACCCCTACCGAGTCCACTGCAGGTTCCTCAGCGACAGGCAGCTCCCCTTCTGCTGCTGCTTCCACCGGTGCCGCCCCGGGTCTTTACACTGCCAACTCGCTCGGTGCTTTCGTGCTTGCAATCGGTGTTATGGCCGCCGGTCAGTTGGTCTAAGCATCATGCGCTCTGGGATCGGAAAAACATGTGTTATGCTGGGATGAGCTGGGTTTAGATCATGATGGTATTTTTTCTGGGTATCACGGTTATTTGGGGTTTTTCTTTGTCTTCATGGGTTGGGAAACGGTGGAGGTATGAGGCTTCTTCGGTCTGGTTGTATAAAAACGGTGTTCTGTCTCCATACCTGGTTGGGAAATAGTTTGTTCTAATACCTTTTCTATTGGCATTTGCTTCTTTGCTCTACTTTGGCGTAGAGCATTGCCGATTAATTTCGTTCGATAATACCACCGATACTATGGGGAGGGGCCGCTTGGTTGCTCAGACGTGTAAATCTTACAAGAATTTAATCTGATAAGAGCAATTAAGGAGTTTGAATTGTGAGAAGTCATTTGTTCAAAGATTTGATTGTCTCAAAAGTAGATCGTCTGTCAAGCATCCGTTTCAGTGGGGATCCTGAATTACCTCCAGACGAAAACCATGGATCATGGTCTTGAAGAACTTAAAGCAGTGATTGGCGAATTGCAGTGCGGCCTCCAAGCCCGAAATCTGCATGGTCCTAAGTATCAATCTAGTCCAACTCGCGCTTGTTACTTTGTAGTACATGCAGGTTGCATAGGGGAATGATCCTGTGTTTTTATTCGTCTAGTCCCAAGCTCTGCCTAGTTGTCAACTAGTTTCAAGCAGCAAGACGAATAAAAGTTGTTGTTGAACTCCGGGCATGCAACCTACAACGTACTACAAAATTAACGAATTCGACCAAATTATATGGTAATCAATTATTTATCCTCGTCTCCAAAGCTCTTCTCCCTGGTATGCGAGCTTGGCTCTTGTCGTCTCCAAAGAAAAATAAGTCTGTTTGTTATTACCTAGGGCCTCCAATTAGACGCTGGTTGATTGCCTTATAACCAACCTCATCTGACTAGAGCACTTCACTTCGTGTCATGTACCACCTTCCCTGCCTGCCCATCCTTGAGCAGAGCGTACGTAACTACTTGTGTTTCTCCGGCAACCTGCGACATCCCATCACAAATTTCGCACCTATCCACGTCCACGTCCGCTTTCTCTTTCGTGCGACTGGCCTCTTAGAGTTAAGACTAAGTTTCTATCAGCCCCAAGACGCCTGAATTAGCTTCAGCTAGGAATTTTGCAGCTCGCGAACGTGTAGCACACACACTCCGAGACCTCTTAAGTACCTAAAGATTTTGTGACTTGTTGAGTGACGGATATTTTGGTTAGGTTGGAAGGGGGGGTACGCGGCGCAGCGGGCTGAACATGGAAGGTGCTGGAGATCGACAGAGACTGCTTCGTCGAAGTTGATGCATAATGATGGGTGATGTGTTGAAACGCTGATCCAGGGGTGGGAATTTTTGATATCACATAGGTGAGAGGTTGTGATTTGACTCCTTCGCTGAGGTACATGGATTATGCAGTGATGCTCCGGCTCTTGAAACCTTAGGATGTGGAATTCAGTTCGGCTTCTCCGGACGAGGAGGTTGGCTCCGACTATCAACGGGAAGAGTGGGTGCTTCCGGGGTGTACCCAAGGAGAACTCCCTTGATCAGTCTGTCTCGGAATTCAGTGGCAAAAGATTCATCCCGTAAGCATCCTGCATATGAAGGATTCCCGGCATCCTAAATCCAAAAGCTGAACAAACCCCTCTTAAATCCGAGTTATAATCGTTTTATGGTATGCAGCATGCATGCGAGACGAATAGCCGTGGCTTTTTACCGTGATGCTTGGTGCATGTGCTATGATACTCTATTTGTGTGATAACACTTGAAATATTGGAATCCAGTTCAGGCCTCCAGACAGGAAGGAGGCTGGCCTTGACTATTGATGGGAAGAAGTGGGGGTTTCCAGATATATTCACTAAGAGCTTCCTCAATCGATCTGCCTAGGGTATAAGTGTATTCCGATGCGTAATGGGGCAATACCGGCAAGGCGAAGATGTCGGTATCCTGGACGTTACGGGAACAGAGATAACCTTGATAATTCCCGCAAAACATGGAGCCTCGAAGGGGTATACGGTATCCCCAGCCCCCGAATTGGACAAGGAATTGTGGCTGGCTTATCTGTGTGGTGGCTGGTACTCTCTGTATTTTTCGAGCTTGAGGTCTGCTGCTCGAGGTCAACAATGCTGCTCGCCAGAGTGTAGCAGAAGCGTTTGCAGGCCAATCGTAATCCGGTCGTTTTGCACGTTGTGTGGTGCCCCTGGCTCTTAACTAAATCTAGCCACACAGCCAGAAATGTACCAGCTAGGAAGGACGACAGGGGTCTGAGCCCGTTAGCTGTCGATCTCCCGTTGCTGTAAGAATAGAAACCAAACAACGCTGCCAGAATCGATCCATCCCAACAGTGGGTATGTTCCTTCGCAGAATCAGCACCAAGTACAGTCCGAAATTAGTTGTCAGTGTTCTCTAACAACGAGATGTACATAAATGGAGAATGTGAATTTGTTGCAAAGATAGGATGTTCTGGTTCGTTGGAGGTTTGGGGGACCGTGTTGGCATCGATAGTATGGATGAATGAATCCAGCACTCATCGAGAGGAAAGTGAAAGAAAACAGCACTTGATGCTTAATACAACTGCCGGAGAGAGAAAAACGATGGGGTTAAGAGAAGTGCAAAAGCACCCGAGTTAGTAAGAGTACTTAAGAGAACGTTGGTGATATTCCATGTATCTGGGTTAGGGATTTTTGAACCCCGCCAACTGTGGTGCTAATCAGTTGCCATTTGCATTGAAGGTCACTCGCTAGCTCGTTTTCATTTCCTATCCCATTCCTCTCCTCTCTGTGCATTACTGTAAACTTGAATACATTTTAAGTTCAAGAAAATTGCTTGCTACTTGCTACCTGTTGCTTGCTATTCGCTACTTATTGCTCTATTTCTCCGAACTAGAGTATGGATTCCTGTTTCCCCGAAGGTCTGGACGTCAATCAACCGTACTTTACAATGAAGTTCGATAATCAACTTCTTACGGATAAGGCAAGAGGAATACTCGAAGAGCTCGAAGGAAGACCGATACCATATACCGCAACAACTGCACAGGAGAATGTTGGATCCAAGAAGTCGGGAGAAACGAGGAACTCCACTGGATTCAAGAAACCTCATCTCGCCAATATTGTCACTTCAAACATCCCTCCAGCTCCAAGGTAAGTGGAACTTTCCTTCACTACATGGAATTTAGAGAGCTAACCCTTCATAGCCTTCTACGGAATTCCTCCATAAGTGGGTTTGAGAATTATGGTAGCGAATGTTTCTTCCCTGGACTCGTCACCCCAGAAGATCCTTTCGCCGCTAAAGCTACCTCGGAAATTACTATAGAAAAGCTGCGCCAACTAGCCAAAATTCTCTCGCCCTTGACAAGCCGTTCAAGCACAAACAGCAGCAATGAAACGAAGTACCCACGGGTCCCTAACTCCTCACCTGCTAGTTCTCATACTCGATCGTATACATCTTCATTCGGGAGTTCGCTTCAAAATTATTCCTCTAATACAACAAACGATTCCGACCCTCCAAAAGAGAAGACTTCTAGTTGGAATTCTGTGCCAGTCGTGTCATACCGCACAGTTCCGACACCCGCCGGTTCGTTTCCTTTGGCACCCCTTCGTGCATGGGGGATAAGCAACTCTCAGTCTTACTTTGATTTATATAAACCTGTAGTAGGTAGCTCGTATGTCGTCTGGTTCTAGAACTGATATTGTTCTAGAATTTCCGATATCCTTCAGTTTGGGAGTTCGCCGACATTAGATCACCGGTTGTACGAATCAACTCTTCAGCGGTACATAACACCTTCTCAATGATCTGGGAGAAACTCGACATTGCCCTGGCACAAGAGATCTGGCAGTGGGGAAACGTCTTCGAACAAGTCCGGGATCGTACACTGTTCAAACTCTCAGCTATTTCACGGAATAGGGACTACATGACCATGAAGAGCCATGAAATCTGGAAAACTTACCGTTACAAGCTCCAGGAACTGGTGAAGGCAATGTGTGCCCTTTACACGAAGCAGTTCGGAAAACCGCTCTGGGCTACAAGTGATGCGCACATCATACAGTTTCTGTATACCTGCGACACTTGTTTCAGCAGAGAGAACACCGATGACAATCAAGTAATCAAGGACGACAACCAAATCGAGAAATATGTCGAAGTTGCAATGAAGTTCGGACCTGATAACGCTCAAGTTCGCCGCTATATGCGGCAGATAATCATTGATCCATGCCATATCTACGCCACCGCCGGAGAAGACTTCGAGCTCCACCTTTCCCTTTGGGATCCCCATAGAACTTTCGACGAGCTCAAGTCAACGACGACGTTTGAATTGCAACCAAAAATCCCGTGGCTCCATTATAATGCCAAAAGTCATTCCTTAATTGGACGGGTTCCTGTCACCATTGGTGTCGTTGGGGGATCGTCACATTATCAGCTCGAACTTGGACTGATTGCTCATGTCGTTGACATTCTTCCGAAGGGAGTGGAAAGAAAAATTACGATTCAAGCGAAGGTAAACATTTGGGTGTTGGAGGAGGAAGATAATGAACATACTGTCAATCTGTTTAAAACCCCAGGAGACGCCGAAGAGATGGTCTTCTTTCCTTCTTCCTTTCCGTCCGGTTCTATCGAGACCCCTATGATTGGAACAAATAATGGAGAGCCCGAAATCGACTATAAAGATAAGAGTCTACACATTCATAACTCAGGAAACTTGAATATAGAGTACAACAGTATCTGGGATGATTATTATGAATGCCCTCCTGAAAAACACGATGCCCGGGAAAACACTTTCGATAACAACAGCACCTGGCAAGACTACTATGAGCACCCCTCCCATAACGACGTCCCAAGCGCCCCGGAGACATCGGTGGTGACGATACTCCCACAGCTTGCACCCAATGAAGATATATTGCGAGGTCCAAGTCGGTCAACAGCTGTCAATGGCGAGACACGCAACCCCTTATTTATCTTTCGGAATGATAGCCTCTCTACTTTGGCCGGGGGAGAAGAGTACGAGGAAAATGCGCTGGGTTCTTGGATGCAAAATGCAATGGTGGCCAAGAGGCTTCAAGACAGAAACGAAAGTGAGGAACAGATAACTGAAGATGGTTCTTGTTTCAATACACCAACCCCAAGTGTCCTGGCGATGAGCAATGAGTTTTGGGATTTGGCAACGGAATCCGAAGAAGGTAGGGAACGGCGTCTGTCGGCTATGTATCATGGATTGAGCTCTGGAGGAGGTGACGACACGGACAATATTGTGAATAATCAAAGTGCGCTTTCTTCGCCGTTCAAAGTGTATACACCGGTTCGGGCTAGTATTTCGTCTATGTTTGTTCGAGACGAGTGGGACACTATGTGGATAGGATATTACGACATAGTGGACGATTTGAACCTTGACTCGGACTCGATCTTTGCAACAGGTGCAAGTACTCCTCGTTCTATTAGCCCCGACAGATACGAAGACGAAGACGACGACGATCAACCGGACCGTGAATTTCTTGAACCCCTGGCAAGATGCGGTCCGCATTTCAGTCTGTAGAACAGTAAATTTCCTTTCCTTAGCTGTATGTATTACAATATGCTAATTTTCCTATAGAATGGATGTTAAGATGGGGATAATGTTGAATCCAATGGCTTTGCGTGTAATTGTTTAGTATTAAGTTATGTTCTGATACTCGGTGGTTCTATTGCTTTCGAAGTCGATTGAAACAATTGTACTTTACATCATGGAGTTGAATGCTTAACCATGATCTGACTAGATTAGAAATAAAACGATTGCTTTTCTTGCTTGACTCGTATTGTGAATGTCCTCATAGTATGCAGATGATGAAAGATCTCGAAAACCGTGTTCCAGCAATGTCATGCTTGAAATCTCCCAGGGTTGTTTGTTCCTCACATGGTAGATAAGCGAGCCTTGGCAGGGCAATCTCAAGGCCCTTACTTCGACGTGAAATGAAGTTAAATTCGAGGAGAAAAATTGGCTCTAAGCTTAGGGTGGTAGAAATCTGATTGGATGTGGTGGAATAAGAACGGTTGACTACTGTTGGTGAGGAACGAAGAATATCAATATGTGCCCTTCTTGAAATCATTCGGACGTTTTAATGCATTAATCTGTAGGAGCTCCATGGCAAAAGGGACTGATTTTGCAGCAGCTCTTGATCAGGCATCAAACGAGAAGTCACTATTACTTCTGCGGGTGTACAGCAGTAATAAAAGTGGATGGTGGTAGCATTCTAGCAAAGCCAAAGTGTAACTTCACGGTTCTCGGGTTGTTGAGTTGAGAAGACTTCTGTTCGAAAAGAACTCTCTGGTCGGTCCGAAGAATATCATACACTAACTTGCTCTCTATACCACGCACATATATTCTAGGGACGTGATATTATAGTACAAAGATAGCGTCGGGACTCCATAGACACTCTCTTGCGCCATCTGTAATATCTCGGCAGGTACTCTATCGTCACGGCAAAACCCAGTATGTAAACTATCTCCAGAATCATCAAGCATGTGCTTGGCGGCTTATATCTCGTAATCTTCCGCTGCAATATTGGGGCGAAGAAAAAAAACACACCCGATATTCCGATCCGAGTCCCATCTCGACTTGAATAAGCGTTTTCTAGCTGGAAGGTGCTAGGAGGAGTCGGCCAATCAACTCCGTACAGCGGGGTGAGTTATGCTCTGTAAGTCCCCGCCTGAGTGCGGCGTGGGCGGACCAGGGTTCTAGTAGACGAGAGCCAATGTGAGGGAGGATGAAATGTGTTCGGCCGTCGTTTTATCCATTATTGAAGTTGTATAGACGATCTGGTAGGTCGGACATCATCTATAATATCTTGGTCTGTGGATGTATCCAAGATCGAACGAACGAGGAAGGCAGTCTGGCGATGCTTGGTCATAATAGTAGTGTTGTACTCCTTAGGATCTGGTCCTGTGAGAACGTGACAGATTGCTGCTGCTGCTACTTCCTAGACTAAAGATATGAAGTGTCTCGACGTTGTAGCGAGGAGCACCTTCGTTCCATAGGACGTCATAAGGCAGGGTGCGATCTCTGAACAAAGGTCGGGGGATTTTTAGGAGGATCTCTGAAAAGTTCGTATCGACTAATTAATTAATCCTGCACGTCCGATTGGATTGTTAGGGTTAGTGTCGGAAAGCCCCAGTTCCAGCTTTCCGTTTTGGAGCCTCAACAAAAGTTATTCCATCATCAGTCTCCTTTTTTGCTTTGAATTTTTTTCCCACGTTTCTCTCCTCCCTGTGGTTTCTTCTGCCTGTTCTATTTAGTTCGAGATCTCTTTCGGCATGGGATTGTTCAATATCTTGATTCACTACATTGCTCCTTTATTGTGAGTTTCGTTTGCCTCTGCTAAACTGACAAGTAGTGCTGACGGTTAAAGTCTGATTACAAGTCCAATCACGAGTTATGGCGATCAAGTACGCGGGCACACTACGAGCTTCAGGTGGGGCTTTTGGAAAGCTGGTTTAACATGGGTTGTATAGATACGGAGTATGCATTCTTCGCGGTCGTCGCGGGGGTTTTCACTTGACGTATGCGCACATCCTTGCGCCCCTCACCTTCCCTCCAGCTGACAGCAATGGGTGGATGGTAGACGCCCTTGATAATGCTCGTCGCCTCGATCCTACGATGCTTCTACTGGCTCGGTGCAGAATTCGAGACATCGCTCCTGCTGCAGAGCATCCTCATGATCTTCGTTCAGCTCACACTCCTCAAAGTGGCGCTTGACCACCGACCACCGGAGCCATCCCAGCCGTTCCAGCTCATGACGAAAACACCGCGGCCGTACCGGTTCTGGCAGTGGCGTGGCCAGCGGCCATACTGGGAGTTCCTAGCGTACTTCACGCTGTCGACGGCGGTGCTACAGCTAGTATTCGGACGCTCAGGACTGTGGGTGAATGCACTGGGGTATGTGGCGCTAGGGATCGAGGCATTGCTGCCGCTGCCGCAGATACTCGCGAACCAGCGCTCGCGCAGCTGCCAGGGCTTCCGTGTCAGCGTGCTTGCTAGCTGGCTTGTCGGTGATGCGATGAAGATGGTGTACTTCTGGAATGCGCAGCATGTGGGCGTCCAGTTCAAGGCTTGTGCCGCCGTGCAGATGGTGTTTGATGTTTACCTCGGAGTGCAGTTTTGGACGTTTGGAGGGGGGCCAAGTGGGGGGGATGAGAAGGGCAAGGAGAGGGAGTTGTCGGTACTCTGAGCGGGTGGTGGGGTTTTGGACGAAGGGAAGGAAGAAAGGGGTCGGTTACATATCGGGATTGCGATGGATTGCGACTTTTGGTTTGTGGTATGCATGATGGTGACATAAGGTGTTGAGGTGTACTGACTCTGGGCATTTATATACTGCCACATACATTGAGAGGTGAGGAGGCGTTGCTAAGTGTTTTGCATGGGAAACTACTATTTAGATTAATTTATAATGTATGACAACAGTTTTGGATGGGTATAGACTGGGAGTCCATGAATCGGAGTGGCAATTGGCAATGGTGGAGAGGGGCCGCAATACAGAAGGGAACGGCTGGCGTAAACTAAAAGTACACATCCATTTGAACCATTAAACACATTCTAATGTAGGAGGAGGACAGATACTTAAGTAGCTAATCCTCAGGCAAATTAATACATCACAAACCATCACTCAACCCAAACTTCAAATATTAACGAACGCTACAACTCCATAAATGCATCCCAAACGCCTCAGTCCTCTTGGAATATTACTCTCTACTTGGTGACCACTTCCCAAAGCCTCATTACGGCATCCGCTACAACCTCAGGCTCCTCCCACGCCACCCACCTCCCCACCGTTTCCTGCCGCGTCTTGAACAACACCACCTTCCCCAACGTCGCCTCGATATATCCCTTCGGCAAGCACTGACCCTGCCCTAGAAACACGCCCATGGGGACCGGACTCCACCGCCCACAAACCTCGTCAAGCTCTCCGTTGGCATGGGACGTCTCTAGGAGACGGAAGAAGTCCCGCGGACCCGAGATCCAGTAGTACATAAACGTTGTGAGGATCTCATTGTGTGTCCACTCATGCTGTATACTGTCAATACCATCCGGGAGGAAATGAGAGGGGGAATATACTTTCGCAGTGGCACCAGCTCGGATCCGCCCCGCAACCCACGACAACAACCCCATCGGCGAGTCGGTAAGTGCATATTCCCACGCCATACGTTCCATCCCTGCCATAGTCACCAGCTGCACACCAACTTCCGAACTCCCCGCGCACAGCGACTCAGCACGACTCCACGGGGCCCCAAGCCGTCTACTAATCCTCAGCTTTGTTCTAGTCCACCAACCACCCCTTGGTTCCCTGGGCAAGGGCATATACGAGAGATGCAGACCCCTGACATGTTCCGGGAACCTTAACGCTAACATCCTCCCGACCGCCCATCCTAGCGTGCCACCGGCATGGATGACATAACCTGCGGTATACCCCAGTCTCAGCATTAGCGCGTGGAACCCTCTCGCACACGTTTCCGCGCCGAACCCGGGTCTCGTGGGGGCGTCCGAGAACCCCATTCCCGGCGGCGAAGGAAGGACTACATCTACACTCCTCCCCTGTAGCGTGCGGAATAGTCGGAGGAACTCCCAGAACTCTCCGAGCAGCAGGAGCGGGATACCGAGGTTTGCGGTGGTGGAGAAGGAGGAGGCGCAGGAGGAGGCGCAGGCGCGGTGCAAGAGGAAGTGATGGCGCAACGGGCCAAATGTGGGGAGTGCCACTGCGAGACGGTATTGAGGGAGACTATTGAGCGTGTTCTCTTCGTCGCGCCAGGAGTAGGCTTCGTGCCCTGCATGAGGGAGTTAAGGATGGGTGGGAGTGTGATGGAAGGAAGGGGGACGGACAGTGGTCAATTAGTGCGTCCATCTCGTTTCTCACTCGATGGTCTTCATCCCCACCCACGAGTTCTCCGGGCAGCCTGGCATTGGCGAACTTTTGCTGGGTGAGTTCCAGGTAGCGGGTGGGTATCTATCTTCCTATGTGAGCAGCATAAGGACTATGGAAGTGAGTGATACGCACATGAACTCGATAAGGCTCTAGACCCGCTTCAGCTGGGTTCGAACGCGGCGCCGGTGCTGGAGACAGCGGCGTTGAGTTCATATATTCAATTAAGCAGGGCTTGTGGTATGTGCGAAATAAGATGGATTTTCGGTCGAAGGGTGTTGTGGGGGTTAAGTGCTGCTTACAATGGAGCACCCTACATAGCGTAGAGAAAGTCGTACGATGATCTTCCTCCACCAGCCTTCATATCATTTCCTGGCCGGGAATGCCATGCCTCATCTGGTTTATGCACGGTGACGACAGAGTCTGGATGGTTGGGTTTTATCTGTTTGTGACCCAGGTTGTACACTTCCCGATCGGAGAGACAAGACTCGGGAGAGCTAGGGTTTAAACAGGTTTGAATGTCGTGGCGTACAAACAGGTACATTTCTTTAGGCGTGCCGACAAAATGTAGCGCCGGTGGGACTGTCTATTCCGCAGCCGCTCCGCATTGTCGGGTCGAGTCTGGGCGTAGCCAGGAACGTCGAAAAGAGACAAATTTCCAAGCCCGCTCCAAACTGTCGCCTCAGGCAAAAACACGGATCAATTGATACGTACAGGACAGAAAGAAAGAAGCTCAAAAACGTACAGAAACCCGCAACACCTAATGACTACCTCCTCCCAAGGCCCTCACACAAGGAAATAACATTCGCCTGTTCCGCCTTAGACCACTGCATGCCTTCCTCCGTTACCAGCGCCAGAATCAGTGCTTTCTCTTCGGCTTCCCCGTCGGCTTTCCTGTGTACCATCTGTCCTGGTCACCTGCGCACTATCCCTCCTTGTCGCACCTATAGTGACATTTCCCAGCCTCTCAATAAGGCTACTCCCAATAGCATCCACACCGCCTCTCGGAGCGAGTAGGCTGGGTCCCTCGGGTGCCGTCTCTTGAACTCTAAATAGCCGAACTGCCGTGCCGTTCCATACGCCAACGGTTCCAGCACCCTTGGAAACGTGTCGTTCGCTCACAAAAATGAAGCCCCATAACAGCGACTCGTACCAACCCAAAGCAAGTGGACTCCACTCGAACATGTGCGTTTTAACTGGGGTGGGCTCGATACCCCGCAGTTCATATTTGCGAAGGCGCTCAAGCAGCGGCAAGGTGTCCAGCGGAGCGGAGTCGGGCGGGGGTGTGATTACGGAACGGAGTTCAGGTAGGAGCTGTTGGATAACTGTGAGGATTGTATGGAGAGGGAGATGTGGGAGCCAGGACTCGATCTATGAGAGTTAACTACTGGTAAAGAAGTCTATGGAAGACGGAGTAAATACCCAAGCATGAGTAGGCACAAATCCAAACCCAGCAGTAGGCGTTGCCGCCCCGGAGACGTGGCCGGCAAGGCTTGTGGTGCTTCCTTGGCGCTGAAATGCACCCTCTGGCAACTTACCTCGAGCCTTCTCCGACATTCCACGGAGCTGTAATGGTACTGCGTCTTCTGCTGACTCGGATGCGGATTCTGGTCTTGACATTGTAGTTGGTGATGCTACGATTGGAGATGTTACGATTGGAGATGTCGGTGCTTCTTCGCTTTTCTTCTCGGGATTAGGCTCGTCGTCTTCCTCATCCGAATCATCGCCAATCTCGAAAGCGCCTGGTGACGTTGGTGTTGTAGGAGTCTCAGGTACTCTTCTTGGTCGTTGCATCTCCGACATGCTGAATGACACCTTAGGAGAACCTTCGATGCCCTCGCCTCGATCCTTCCGAAGCCTATTTTCTCGGTCCAATTCCTCTTGGCCTTGCTCAAGTGTGAAATTTCGTAGAGCTTCAAATCGTTTGTGTTGTCGAAGAATGGCGTAGATGAAGTTGGGGTTGGCTGTACCGTAGTTAGTCAAAAGTTGTATATCAGACAACACTGGTAAGACTTACTAGAGTATTGATGCTCAATGATGGCATTCATTGATTCCAGTAATGATTGTAGTAACAAGTAATTATTCTCGTTTGCCAGTAAGAAAGTTGGTGCAGACATTGATGAATAGAGCTGTATGAGTTTTGTGCTCGCTGCTGAAGACAAGTTCTGCACATGAGGTGTGATATTGGCAACTATGGCTAACAACGCTGGATATACCGCACTCAGCTTTCCTTTGCTTGTTGTAATCAATGTGTATATAGACTGTGAATATGGTCAGAAAATACCATCCAACCAATCATCCACGAGAACTTACAATGATGAGATAATCTGCGTAGCTACCACTAAATGAAGGTATCCGGACGCTAGCAGGTAAGCTATTCTGACCCTCAAACCGTTTGTTCAGGCTCTTCCCAAATTTAAATTCTGTTGATAGTGTCTGCAAGACAAAAACACACATCCGCACCACTCCCGACTTTGAAGGATCCAGGCGATATTCTAACGCATAATACATGATCAAGATGACAAAGTCGTGGACACGATCTGTATCGATTATGAAGCTCCGGAACCGCTTATTGCACTGTAAGGCCTCCCAGAATAACATCATCATCTCCGGTGCCCATTTTAACGACTTTTGACTTCCCGGGAGGTATGAGGTCGTTGCTTGTATCTGTTTTATGTTAGTGCGCTAGAAATCTCGCGGGAATATATGTCGTACCGGCTGATTCAATATCCTCGTCATCCCATCCACACAGAACTGAAAATCTTGGATTCGATGTAACCGTCCCAAGTATTGGCGGTAGTAATTTTTCAAGATCGGCCCCGGGCTTTCAGGTACAGGGTACAACAAGAGCACCAGTAGCAACTGTATGCTGTACGTGACCAGCACCTGCCGTGGATCTGTGAAGACAACGTGGTCGTACGGTACTCTCCAACTGGCAGGATTATACTTCAAGGTGGTATTAAGCAATGAACACAATACCGACAACACGGACCTCTTGTCCTGGCAAGTGACAATATATGTCAGAACCCTCACACCTTTGACCGGCAGTACACTCGCCGGCATAAACATCGCCTTGCTCGTAAGTGCCAGAAGTAACCTCAATATTTCGATCTTGTTATTCTCTCCCTCCCTGGTAGTCCCAACCGGAGCATTGCACCCAACACCGCTGGAAGTTTGTGTTAGATACTTAGCGTTTCTTCGGCGGGAATAAGAATCCGTACCTCTGCCATATCGCATACGTCACCTTTGGCTTCCCCGCACTTGTGACTGGAGGTAGTGTGAATCCCTGGTAGAATAACAGGTCGATAAGACAATCAACCAGCTCCTCCATCAGCGGTGGAGCATCCTCATACCCCGCTTCCGCATTCTCGACCACATCTGGGTTTGCTTCGTCAAACAGGACTTCTGTAGCTCCATTCATAGGCGTGCGGTGGGCCCGCCTCCTCCGCGCCCCCCAGAAGAACTTGTTTTCCCAGCTTTCCAGTTGTTCGCTTTCGTAGATGAATGGCATCAGCCGGGTTAGGATACGGATACAGTTGAGAGCGTCTCTTTCCGGGGCAACTTCAGGATCCGGGAATGCAGCATGGTTTCGGAGCGCAAAGAGGCGAGATGTGATGGCGAGAATGAGTGTTTCGAGATTCTCAAGGTGATTATCGCGGGTGCGCCGGATGTCGGCGGCTGAGAAGAGGGTGAATACATCATCGGCGGACTCGGGAAGCTCCCAGAAGGAGAGCCAGTACGGATCGCTCGCCGGGATATCCTAACGATCGGACGTTAGGAAGGTTCGGCATAGCTGCCAGTGTATGCAAAAGAGAAAGTGCGTACACTGTCTTCTGCCAGCCGAAAGACGCCTTTTTTGAAGGACAGCTTACTGTCTCCGGCGCCCATTATAGCGTTAGTGAGAGGCGATAACGATAGGCAGCTCTAATTGATGGCGACGAAAGAGGCGACTGTAGCGTTGCAGTTGCAGTTGCAGTTGCAGTTGCAGTGAGGAGATGCGACGTTCAAACAGGGCAGGGGTAAGCTCGGGCCACTGAAAGATCTTGGCGCTATTATCATGTACTTTCCTGCACGGCGATAGGCACTTGGTGAAGTCTCGCGGGGCTTGGAGCACTCAAGCAACAAATTGGTTGTTTGTAGCTTGGTTCATGAATAGACACAAATCGAGATTGAGTTTAGTTTTACTAATGAATCGAGAACAATGAAACTACAGTGAGAATAGTGACACTGTGCCATAACTTATCACACATCAATTAAACAGCAGCCTTGAGCTTGTCCCTGATTTCACCTGCGGGCGTCGAATTCCCCTGCGGAAACCCATCTTGCCACCAACGTCCACCGAGGGGATCAAGTGCGTCAACCTCTGGAAACTCCATCAGCTAGTGTTCTGATGTTGCGTACAGTGCTGCGGACTAACCGGTATACTCCTTCGAGTCCCCGATCCATCTGTGCATTTTCTCCTTCACAAACTCCTCAAAATTCCACTCGGTCTTCACCAAGTCACTTTCATCACCATAGACATATACCGAGCATTCGACTTCTTCTCCCTCGGTGCCGTCATCGTTTAGAACCTTCACTTTAACTACAACTCGGTCATATTCACACCCTTCAAAGGTATCCAAACGAATCATGTCCCCCACGTTAAGTCCGGTAACATAGGTTCCTTTGACGGATTTTCCAGGTTCCTTGATTATTCCTGGATAATCCGCATACCGAACTTGGTGGCGACAATAGTCGTGAAGGATAGCAGGGCGAATACGGAGGTCTCTGTATTGCCAGGGTTCTGGATTTATACTGCCATAAACCACTCGACTTAGAACTTTAGGTGACATCAAAGTACCTGGACACAACATTCAGCTGCGGTCTGGATTAAATGGCTTGGGGAGGGGTCACCGTAGAAGAAGCATGCATTTCCAGTGATTTTGACTGGCTGCTGAGACATTATGGATGCTAACAATGGCTGTGGATATTAGCAGAGATTAATGTTTTGTTTAGGATTGATTTGTGCGTTGGTCGAGTTTGTTTAAATAGCGGAGTACTTATCAATAATACCGTACTATGGGCGTTCAAGATGCAAGCACTGGTACAAAGAGTGGGGTGCAGATAAGATAAGGAATCGGACAGGGAAGTATAAGAGCACACGTGATTATGCCTATTAATAGCTTTAGCTCTGGCCCAAGCGTGTTGTCTTTCGTATGTTGTCATGGTAACCCTGTCGCAACAACACTCCGGCCTGAACAACTTCCCTTACTCACTCGCTCAACCCTCAACCCTCAACAACTTGGACACACTTCCCATTCACCATCCGTCAATCGTTCCAATCTACCAATCATTAACGCCACTCAAATTTGTCTACGGCATCACAGTTCGTCCTCTGTGTCCTCGGTCTCGCGTTCCTCCCCTCGAGTCCAGCTATTACGTGAACTATTTACTACGTCAAATACACTTCAACAAAGATGTCTGGCGCGGGTAGACAATTGCCCAACTTTCCATGCATGTGCAAGGCTATCTACTCGTGGGGTGGAGAGGTTGGTTGGAGATTGGATTATTGGACTGACGTTGGAGGCTGACTGTCAATTAGACCAAGCGCGATCTCGGATTTGTTGAAGGCGACCTCATTGAATGTTTGAATGCCGGGGACGGACAGTGGTGGATGGGACGGCTGCGGCGTAACAAGACTGTTGGATTGTTTCCGTCAAACTATGTTGAAGTCCTGGAGAACTACCAGAGGCCTGGTATTCACTCGAGGCCAGTGTCCAGAGCAGCAAGTCCTTCCATGTTAAGTCCCCAAAACGGAAGGAAATCAAGAGCAGCCTCTCCAGCGTCATCAACTCGCTCGAGAGTGGCTTCACCGCAGCCTCCACGACACCGGTCGAGATCGCCACAACCTCCACGACACCGGTCGAGATCACCACACCCCCCACGGCACGGCGACTATGATGATGGTCGGGGAGATGGGAGCTCAAGATCAAGGACTGGGAGGTCACGGTCGCCAGCCTCATACCACCATGAATCTCTGCCACGAGTCGCTTCCCCCAACCTTTACAACAGAGCGGTGTCACCCAACCCATACAATCGAGCCGCTTCACCTAATCCATACAACAGAGCGGTGTCTCCAGCACCGTCATTTGGAGGGTATGGTATGCCCAGGGCCGTTTCACCTGCACCATCACATTTCAGAGCTATATCACCTTCACCGTCGATGAGGCAGTATCAGCGCTCCGCCTCACCAATTCCGTATATGAACGATCACCATGTAGAGACGGCACCTCCACCTGCTCCCCCTCCACATCGAGTCAACCGACGTGCTGTCTCGCCTCTGCCCCCACAACAGGATGGTCGACTTACTCCTATTGGCTCAAGGGCCCCAACACCAAACGGCCAGACACCAAGTCCGTTGAGGAATGCCATGGAAGACGTGATGGAAAGTCTGCAGCACATGACTTCTCATGATCACGATGATCGACCACGAACCCCAGCAGCACCTTGGTCCCCAGAATCCTTTAGCGAGATCTATACTCCAAGTCCTAAAAAGCACTACGTGCGACCAGAAACATCGCTCGGGATTGCAGGACGGAATGAATATGAGGAGGATGAGGACGCACTCTATCCCAAGGACAATTATGCAGATAGGATGGAGGATCAGCTTCGGAGGTTCCAGCTCACGCGTGGGGCATCACAAAGACGTGTGTCCGATGACGATGTCCCACCGCCCACTCCCCCAAAATTTTCCAGCTATGGTGAGCGACCAAGAACGGGAGATCCAATAAGAAGCCGGAAATCAGCGTATGACTTGCGGGCTTCCGCAGGAAGTGCCAGTCCTACTAAAATGATTCGCCCTAGACCATTGTCCAGGATGGCGACCCTTTCTTCCAACTCTACCTCGAATCAGTCTTCAAGTACAAATACCACTCATTCTACAGCATTAACAAGCGCAAGCCTAATGAGCGGAATGAGCGCCGGTGGGCTTTCAGCCACCAGTGCAGGAAGTCTGGCAAGAAGGAAGCACAAATCCATCAGTGTAATTGAGGGTAGCGGCATCCTCGGGAGCATTTCGCCCAGATTAGGAGGCACTTTTGGCAGTCGATCAGAAACACCGTCGGGGTGTTACAGCTCTGGATCAGGCTCTGGTTCTGTGTCGGGACCTCTTGGTCGAAAACGAGGTCAAACATGGAACTCAACCAGCGCAAATTCTTCGAGTCCTGGCGTCTTCGGTGGTTTGGCTGCTCCCAAACCCAAAAAGTCGAGCTTCTTTAAGAAGATACTCAACAGTGCAAAAACTAGCGCTGCATCTGTCAGAAGTGTGGCAGAATCTCCCGTTCAAGTTCCTGCCCAGTTTGCGCCAAAAACTATACCAGACGGCGTTACCGCAATTGCGGGGGGACGAGCTTATGCGCAGCCGCATAGTCAAGACTGGGTGCATGTTCGGCGAGACGTTAATCGTGCAAATACACTCTCCAAGAACGAGCGGATAGAGCGGCAAGAAAAACAACAGATGATGAACCAGCCCGTGTTACGACCAGTGGATGCATTAGAAGAAGATGTAGATGGCAACGAGGCGGCGGATGATAGCATTGTTGAGAATCCGCAAGACTTCGATACCGCGAATTTGAGTCTGGTAGACAAGGCTGCGAGGTTTGTCGGCAATCTGCCACCGTTTACAACGCCGGAAAGTTTAGCTACGCATCACGTCTGTCGACCATACCGTAGCGATGTCCAACGGTTACGTGCCATATTCACTTGGGTTTCGGAAAAAATAGCTTGGGAGCATCCTAGTGGGCCGATAGATGGAGAATACGAGCCGGAAGATGTGGATCCACGAAGAGTGCTCTCTCAGAAACGAGGATCTCCAGAAGAGATTGCAGTTGTGGTTCAGAGAATGTGCGCTGCAGTTGGGATCCACTGCGACATAATTCGGGGTTTCCTTAAAACACCAGGCGAAGCGCTTGACATTGAATCGTGCCCACGACCAAATCATTGGTGGAATGCGATGGTTGTGGATGGAGAGTGGCGGTTCATGGACTGCTCACTCGCATCCCCGACGCATCCGAGAAGATTCATGTATTCCCACGCTCCTCCAAATCAGGCAGAATTCTTCTACTTCCTTGCAAAACCCAATGAATTCTGCTGGACCCATGTTCCGCTCGCGATGGAGCAACAACATCTGGTTCCTCCATTACCACTGCCGATTCTGCTGGCATTACCCTGTGCCTGTCCAACGTTCTTTAGACAAGGGTTGCGGATGATCAATTTCGACACCAGTTTGACCAGGCTAGAGAACCTAGAGGTAGTGCAAATTGAGTTCAGCGTACCGATGGGTGTCGAATGCATCGCCGAAGTTGAAGCAAAAGGTTTCGCCATTGACCAGGATGGCGATGTATTTGAAACTGGGGAAGTGGTCAAGAAACGGGCGCTGGCACAAGCGGTTTGGGAAAACGGGGTAAAGACGTATCGTGTCAAAGCTGTGTTGCCGGGTGATGAAGGACAGGGTGTGTTGAAGGTTTATGCTGGAAAGCGAGGCCTGATGGTAGGACCCACTCACTCACTCCTTGCATGTCATCGTCACTGATAAGAATAGCACTCAATCTCCAACAACCCCCACTCGCTAGCGTTCGCCCTCCCCATATACCACACCGGCGAGAACCCACCTTACGACTTTTTTATCCGCCACCCCACACTACACGCGCAACGCCACGACCTCTACGTTTCGCAGCCACAATGTGCAAAATTGGCAGCCAACAATACGTTTGTGTTTGCAGTGCGGCAGAGTCCGAGTGATGGCTCGAGTATGTCGCCGGTATTGTCGAATGGTGTGATGCCAACGAAACCCGCAAAACTCGGGATACAAACGCCAAGTGGCAAGATTCTCAGACTTATGAAAAAGGTAGACACCTTGGGATGCGGTGACGGGATGGTGTGGGAGACTATTATCAAATGTGGAGAAAGAGGTCCGTGGAGAGCTCTGGTGCTCGCGGATAGGAGCGCCAGGTGGTGTGTCTATGGCGAGTGGCAGGTTGTGTGACAACGATAATGATGGGGCTACGGTTATGCTTACGGTTGGGCTGTTTGGATGTCTCTGGCGCTTCTTGCTGGTTCTTATATGCTATTGATGTTGAGCAGTGTTCTTTTTCTTCTGCTATAATCCCACCCTCCCACCTTTTTTGTTGAGCGGGTTTTTGAGCGAGTTCATTGAGCATTGGTTCTGGCGCTGCTTTTGCATTCTAAAAGATCTGTTTTGAGCGTTGATTTTGAGTGTTTGTCTACGCTTGTCTTCCAAAAGATCTGTTTCGAGCGTTATTTTTTGTATGTATGTTTTTACTGCTCTGCAGTGTTCCCGATTGATGGGGGAAGAGTATCAAAGTCATTCAACAACATTGATCAATAGGTTGTGCTCCAGTGACGTGAGATAGCGGCTCTGAGTTTAGGCCTCGACTCGACTTTTCTCCTCGCCACGTTTTGAGTAGGTTTAGGGGTTAATTGCATAAAACTTTGCCCCAGAACGCCCGATAAGCTTAACTCGAAGACCTATTGGGTAACCTTCGGTACAGCCCACTTTCTTCAGCCCACTTTCTTCAGCCCGCTTTCTCAGCCCGCTTTCTTCAGCGCAACAACAAACAGCAACCTATGGTATTCGATATAATACACACCATCCTCCCATTTTTGCCCTAAGCGAAAAACGTCAAGTAAATACTTCCCACCGCCGTCGCCGCCAGCACGGCATACCCGGTTCTATACACGCCCTTAATCGTCAACTCCCTCGCAGTATCCCACGTAAGATGCCTCAATCCGTTGATAGAATGGTAGACGAACGGAAACGCAAAGGTTCCCTTCGCAGCCAACTTGGCGGCGAAAGGCAAGGCGGCGAACGCAGCGGCGATGGAAGCACTCTCGACGTGGAAACCGACCAGGGGCGCGACGGCGTACGAGATCCCGAATAGGTACACGGAGCCGGCAAGCATCACTCCCGTCACACGGTTCGCACTGGACATGTACCAGGTCAGCTGCGGCTGGTAGATGCTCAGATGCGGGGCGATCGGCCGCGCTTTGCGTTGTGCTACGAGCAGACTGTAGGCTTCGGCACTGGTTGTGTTATTGGTGCTTGATGCGGTGGAACTAAGGGGAGTGTTAGGAATGCTAAGAAGGTGAGTGGGTACGGGGTGGGTACCGTATTTGGATGCTGCTGGCAATGGCCCGGGGGAGGAGTAGAGAGGTCGCGGGGGTCCGGGGTGATACTGTGCGGGTTAGTGGATTGTGGCATGGTAGGAGGAGGTGTAGAAATACGCTTTGCAGCTACCCGGAAGGTGCTTCGAGAGAGAGACATGATTGTGGTTTGGAATGCTGTTATGGTGGTGGTAATAGTTCAATCTGTCGTCGCTTTCGGTGGTATTGAAGGTGGGATGTCTGGTTCCGCCAGTTCAAGTTTCCCCGTTCCTTAGCTCCACCTCGGCTACTCTTTAGTAATTCCGTCTGACATCTGCCGCGATCCCATTGGTCTCATCTGCCAAGAAGAATTACCCGCCCAGTCTGCCACAAAACCACAAGAGTTTTTTCAAGGTTTGCCCTATTTTTCTTTCCTCTACAGAACATTGGCAATTCGCATCCTCGACTTTTTTTCGTCTCCAAGGGCTGGAGGGTGCTAACAACCCCATCTTGTCCAGCGTTTTGTTGGTACTATCGGGTGTTGTTTCGTTCTGAGAGTAATGAAAGCACCTCTTTAATCGCGCAGTAATTTCGTGAAAAGATGAGTATCATGCGTTTCATGATGAGGTGACAGATACATCTGGGGGAGAGTGGTCCTTAGATCGCTGCAGAAGGTGATGGGGTATGGATTGAGGGGTTCTCTGGACCTCAGTGGAAGAAGATGCTCGACAGAATGGAGAGTACGCTTCATCCGTCTCATTCATGACCATTCCTCAAGCACATCTTTTGGGAATCAAACCAATAACTTTTCTATACATACCCGCCGCCCAATATGCACCCAAAAAACTGTCTTACAATGAATATCATATCATAACCTCAGAAGCCTAAACCAGCACCCACTATCCGCTGTCATCGACCCCATGCCACTCTTCGTCAAATTCTTCCATCTCCACATCCTCCTCCGCCGCCGCCGTGCCATTAGTACCCCCTATATATTTCATCCCTCCATTCTCTTCCAGCTTCTTCGTCTTCGGCTGCGATAGCAAGTAGTCCAGCATATACCCGTTTTCATCGCCCCTGCAACAATTAGCAAACTGTTTTGTAAGGAAGGACGGGAACTTACAATCTCACAACCTCATTCTGCACCCTCTTTAAACACCTTACTGCGCGTCTCATCTCGCTCTCACACTCTGCACGGTTTTCCTTGACCCATGCACCATGGCTTTCAAATACCGCCTCTATCCACACAAGTCCAAACTCTAGATGTGGTCCCTCCTCTATAAACGTCGTTACAAACCTTAGTAATCGCGACAGATAGACTCTTGGGAGGCTGCCAACAACGAATGGAACATCATCGACCGGGGTGGATTCGTAGACCTGATGAATAAGATATTTCTCGTTCAGTCTAAATGCCATTACGAGCGCTTTGAGGTAGTCTTTCTCTTTAAGGGCATGGAGAGTGGTGGCGGGTGTGACATCCACGTCGAGATCGAAAGGGTCGAAGAGCATCGTGTTGTCCAGGGAGTAGATTAGTAGTCCCTCCGTTGTGGCGGCGGCGAAGGAGCGGCCAGTGGGAGAGAAGCTGACCCCGGTCACTCTGATCTCGGGACGTACTTTCCTCGCGGACATGTCGCCACGGCTGGCGCCAGGGAGGGTGCGATCGATTCTGTCCTCCAGGTCTGAAGCCTCGCCTTGATCATCGATCAGCTCCATCGGGCCTGCTTCAGTGAGGTTCTTTGAGTTCAAAAATTCTTGCGTGCCGTCAATCGAGAGGTTCACGGATACGGTGAACTTCTTTACCAGACTCCCGGAGGTGGCATCGTAGAGGCAGATGTACTTGCTATTTCCACCAGCGAGAACGCAGGTGCCGTCGGCGGAGTAGGCAATAGTGTTGAAGTGTTTGGTGGCTGGATTATTGGCGGCAGTCATACGGTCTGAAGCTTTTCTTCCGCCAGAGATATCTTTCTTGCCGTCGATGTGGCCGAGTTGTTCTGCATTTTCAATCTCCCAGAAGGTGAGCTGGCCGTCGAGAGTGCTGACTGTCACTTGTTTCGAGTCTGGGCGGTGGATTACGGACAGAACATCGGATTGCTGTTGCAGAGGTTCGCTAGTCTGCGTTCGCGTAAAGATGCTCCATATTCGGACTGTTCTATCCCAGCTTCCGGACACTAGGGATGAACCATCTGGCGCGAAACTGAGGGATGAAATAGGACCATCGTGCCCGGACAATCGCTCTAGAAGCTGCCCGGTCTGTACATTCCACAGATGGATATCGAAACTATCTAAGCTTCCCGCGCACACGATCTCGCCGCTGCTGTCAACAGCTAAACTCGAGAACTGGAGCCTGCTAGGAGCAGTGAAAGTCTTGAAATTTCGATAACGGATCAGATCCCATGCCCTTACACTACCGTCCAAGCTTGCGGTAAAGAGAAGATTTCGGACGCTGAACTGACAGGCAGTAACTCCCGCAGTGTGCTCCGTGAAAGTTACTATACAGAAGCCAGATGTTGCATCCCAAACTTTGATTCTACCGTCATCAGCAGCAGTTACAATTCGCTGTCCGTCCGGCGAATAGGTGAGTGCATTCAGAGCATCAAAGTGCCCTTGCTGCTTGATAACATAAGACTCGGACTGCCATTCCCACACTAGTAATTGACCCAGTTTTGATGCGCCGAATGCCAGCCATTCTCCAGTTGCGTTGATGGTCACAAAGTCAATACCATTTTGTGAAATGCTGAGTGTATGGATCATGTTGAAATCGGGCAGCTCATATAAGCCGAACACACCAGTTGAGAATCCAACGACCAACAGGTTTGACTCTTTGTGATAGGTAGCGCACTTGACCTTTGCGTTGTTTTGCAAAAAGTAATGTCTGTTGACCACGTACCACCTCTCCGGCTGTTCCTGGTCCATGTCTTCTTCATCGTAGTCCTGTCCTGGTTTTGTGGTGTACTGCCACTCACACAGCGTTCCGTCGCGACTACAAGTGTAAATATTTTCTTGATCCTTAGAGAACCAAGCCCCCACCACTGAATCCTTGTGGCTAGACAATGTCGTCGGAACGAAGCCTTCCGTGGGATTCAGCGACCACACTCTTGCTGTCAGATCCTTTGAAGATGTGATAAAAAAGCGCGAGTCCCCGGACCACTCAATTTGGTTGACTGAGTCGTAATGTCCAGTGTATTCTCGGTGCTTCACGAATGGCGCAAACTCTCTCTCTTCGGTATAGGATGGTGTTCGCCAGACTTCAGTCTTTCGCCCCGTAGCTACAGCAAAATGCGTTCCGTCCGATGAGAATTTGATATCGTGAACCACCGATTTGAAGTTGAAGTGATGTAGTACCGTACGACGGACGAAGTTTGTGAGAATCGCGCGACCATCTACCGGGCAGTACCCTTAGCTTCTTAAACTCCACGTTCTTGTAACACTGTGCGCATACCTTCGTCCACCGAGAGAAGGAGAGTTCCCTGCGGCGATAGCGCTATCCGTGCAATGTTCTTACGGTGTTCGAACCCAAAAGTGAACGACTTATTGCTGAGGAGATGCTATTAGTCAATTCCGCCAGCTCATGCGATCTGAATTGTGGGAGGTCGAACTTTACGAGGTCGAAGCAGGTAACCTTGTTACCCACAGGCGACAGCAGCGAATTGCCATCTGGAGTGAAGATGAGATTTCCGCTGCAATAAACTGTACCCAGCAAGTTTGAAAACTGTCGCTCAGTCAGTAACAGGGGTAATTAACGCGCAAGGAATGGGAAACCTATACATTAAATCCGATCTTCATTTTCACCAGATATCGGCACTCGCTGTTGTTTCGAGTTCTTTGATGCTTCTGATAACTTTTGCGGCTCTTCAGAAAAACAATAGGATTGTTCCTATTTAGGGCAATAATTGTCCCAACCTGCCTAACCCAATCAGGGACGGTGAAGACTTGGCGCGTCGCCTATCAGGGGTCGTTTTAGAATTGCTACCCCCTTTCTACAACACAACCAGCTCTCGCTACTGCATTGACTTGCTTCTGTTTATCGAACTGTGAAGTGCGGACGCTCCCACTTTTCTCGCCCCATCAGCCCCGATCCCGAAAGGTCGTCAGCATCTCATATTCCCGTGTCTCGTCTCCCTTCTGCCGACGTTGATATTCCGATATCTATCTGCTTGTATTTTCCATCAGCTGTCACATTTCAATAACCGACATCATGGTTGCCGGACACGTCGATAAACTCATTGGCATTGCCAACTTGCCCAACCAACGGCATAAGATTGTTGCGAAGAGGTGCATTGACAATGTTCTCGTTATACTCCGACGCATTGACTAACGATAGTCGTTTGTAGAGGTGCTGCTTTCACCATTATGGTTGTTGGTGAGAGCGGTCTGGGGAAAACAACTTTCATCAACACTCTCTTCAGCACAACCATTAAGAACTATGCCGAGCACCGCCTCCGCCACAAAAAGCAGATGGACAAGACGGTAACCACCACGTGTTCTGCGATTTGCTCTACAGTACCCTGACGGATTCCCATTAGGTCGAGATTGCCATCACCAAGGCCGAGCTTGAGGAGAAGTTCTTCAAAGGTACAACATTGAGTTTCCGACAATTCCGAGAATTGGTGTTGGGAGTGAATTGATCGGATTGGAATTGACAATTGGATGCAGTCCGTCTGACCGTTATCGATACTCCCGGTTTCGGTGACTACGTCAACAACCGCGACTCGTGGATGCCAATTGTCGAATTCATTGATGACCAGCACGAGTCATACATGCTTCAGGAGCAGCAGCCCCGCCGCTCAGACAAGATCGATCTCCGTGTGCACGCGTGTCTGTACTTTATCCGACCCACAGGTCACACCCTTAAACCTCTCGACATCGAAGTCATGAAGAGACTGTCTACCCGTGTCAACTTGATCCCCGTTGTTGCTAAGGCCGATACTTTGTCACCCAATGATTTGGCATTGTTCAAGAAGAGGGTGAGCTTCTAGGTATTGTGTGGGTTCTGCATTGGTTGCTGATCCTCCTAGGTTCGTGCTGTTATCGAAGCGCAGGGCATCAAGATTTACCAGCCACCTGTTGAGGAGGATGATGAGGCTGCTGCCCAGCATGCCCGCAGTCTAATGGTAAGCTATGCGATTCTTCCCTTACGCGTTCGACCTAACGCAGTTTAGGGCGCCATGCCATTCGCTGTTATTGGCAGTGAAAAGGATGTCAAGACCTCGGATGGCCGTGTCGTCAAGGGCAGACAGTACGCCTGGGGTGTTGCGGAAGTTGAGAACGAGGACCACTGCGATTTCAAGAAGCTCCGAAGCATTCTTATTCGCACACACATGTTGGACCTTATTCACACCACCGAGGAGCAGCACTATGAAGCATATCGTGCCCAGCAGATGGAGACCCGCAAGTTTGGCGAGGCCCGCCCAAGGAAGCTCGACAACCCCAAGTTCAAGGAGGAAGAGGAGAGCCTCCGAAAGAGGTTTACGGAGCAGGTCAAGAAGGAGGAGGCACGATTCAGGCAGTGGGAGCAGAAGCTCATTTCCGAGAGAGATCGCCTCAACAAGGATTTGGAAAGCACCCATGCTGCGTATGTTCTGCCCGATATAAAGAAGACCTTTAATTGAGCATAGACTAATTCTTGTGTACAGTATCAAGCAGCTCGAGATGGAACTGGAGTCGATGCAGGGAAGTGTCCAGAGAAGTCATGGCAGACGTTAAAATGGATGATGTGCGTGTTGGTAATGGTAGGGGAGAATGCTTTGTTTCCGGAAGCAGAGCAAAGGAATCAAAACTTGTTGGAGATCAGGATATAGCAAGCAAGCGGATGTGGGTAGTTTTAGTTGTGGATGATTGATACCAAGGGAGGTGGTTACGGCAATCCGTTACCAAGCAAGGGCGTTTTCATTTCTCTTTCTGTATGACCGTTTTCTTTTGTCTGCTTCTCTACATACCTTGTAGTTTCTTCATCAAGTTCTTTTTTTCTCTCTTTTCGTTTGTGGCTTTATTATATCCGTTCATTGAAGTCCTCCCTTTCCCCTTTTTTCTATAGCCCTTCTGATGCTGCCTGGACTACATAAAGTTTTCCTTTAAATAATATGTGGTGCTGCGTTTTCTGATAGTTTGTTTGTTGGTTCATGACAAGAGTGGAATGTAGTTCGCCATGATAAGTGGTCAAAGTGATAGTTTTCAACCTCCCACTTTTTACCGGTTTAAATTCAGGAAAGAGCAATACTCCTCTTCCATACGTCCGATTACAATAATCCCTTCCTAACCTCAGCATAATAGCCCATTCCATGAAACAAATGATTGTCGAAATCTGCATATGGCAATAGACTAAATGAATGTAATGAATGGATAATCCAAATTCTAAATAGTCCCTGCACATCGTCCTAGAAACAAGCCACCATTAATCATATCCCCAATGCGAAGAGATCAAACAAGATCTCGATTTGCAAAAACCCATAGCGTGGCTATTTCAATGGCTGTGCATATCGACGCAGAGCATGAGATAGTTCAAGATGTCGATGAGGTACGCAGTGATTTCGAGGATGTGCTCGGTGGAAGACATCGAAGTGAAACAACAAATTCACGTGCGAAGCGCACGTACCACAACCTTAACAGAGCCTCCACCCTAACATCACGTCACCCCCAACGCGCTCCAACTGCTCTGACATGATCCCCCAATCGCCATGGTCTTTTCCACGCGCCGCCAAACCGGAGTTCTAACTGGCCACACTGGTATCTATTCCCCTCCTTCTCCACACTCTTCCCTCCCCGCTAACAACCCCCCGCAGGCGCAGTCCACTGCGTCGCCTACTCCGCCGGCAGTGGCACGTACGCGCTCTCTGGCGGAGCGGACCGCAAAATCTACCTCTGGAACCCAAGCACCAGCACCAAGATCCAGACCTACGCCGCACACGGGTACGAAGTGCTCTCACTCGCGTGTTCGCACGACAACGCGTTGTTTGCGTCCTGCGGCGGCGACAAGCTCGTGTTCCTCTGGGACGTTGGGACCGCGCAAACGATCCGACGGTTCGAGGGCCATTGGGGCCGTATAAACTGCGTCGACTTCAACGCTGATGCAAGCGTGCTCGTCTCTGGCTCCTACGACGCAACTGTCAAGTTCTGGGATATCAAGAGTCAGGCTAGGAAGCCAATACAGTCGCTAGAAGAGGCGGGCGATAGCGTGAGTGATGTTGTGGTTCATGGGCATGAGGTTGTAACCGGAAGTGTGGATGGAAGGGTTAGGGCGTATGATCTCCGCATGGGGCGGTGCTTTGTGGATGTTGTTGCACCAACGCCAGTGACGAGTGTGAGGGTTGGTAGGGACGGGTGTGCAATGCTGGTGGGATCGCTGGATGGGGTGGTGAGGTTGATGGATCGGAGTAATGGGGGGTTGTTGCAGAGTTATCGGGGACACAAGAATACCGAGATGCGGGTAAGGAGTGGGTTCGCTGAGCAAGAGGCGTATGTGGTGTCTGGGAGTGAAGATGGGGAGTTGTGGGTATGGGATTTGTTGGATGGGAAGTGTAAAGAGCGGTTGAAGTGCCATGGTGGGAAGGTGGTGAGCTGCGTTGAATATTGTCCGGCCCAGGGAAGGAAACAGATGTTGACGGGCGGAGCGGATGGAACGGTGGTTGTGTGGGGTGAATAGATCTGTTAGTGATTTAGAGTCCGTATAGAGTGGTTGCGTTGTGATAATTACAGCAGACGTGTGGACCGTCTGCATGAGAGTGAAACCTTAACCTACCCATTGTCCACCAACGACCGTTCTACGATACCTGTGCGAAAGTTTAATAGACTTTTAGTAAACGGACGTGTAAATAGATCTCATGCTGCGCTGTGTAACTTCCTTCTCGACGTCGTGCCATCCAATACCACAGCGGGTACCCCCGTTGACACTGGGACTTACATGAATGAGCGTATACATTGGCCCATATTTGGCACCTTCACGTCGAGTTCAGGTGTTAATTTATCACTTTCACGAGTACCTGTAACCTCACTAGAACATAACCTATCATTATATATCACTCGGGATCCGATTGCTTGCTGGAGCGAATACTACCTAGGAGCCAAGTAATATGTCCACTCTCGTTTGGCAGAAACAAGGCCATACGGATGTCTGCATTTTAGCCACTCGGCCAAAATGCCAGAATCTTTCTGCAGCCCCCACCTGCAAATCTCGTTGCAGACTCCCTTAAATTCTCCTCAACATGCAGGCCCAAAACCAAAACCGCATCATCAATCTAGCTACCCCTCAATCCCCCCTCTCCCCCCCTCTGAGCACCACAATGACCTCAACACCCCCTCCATCACCGCCACCAACCCTACCCCTGCGCCCCAGCCGTCCCTTCCCGCTTCGCTTCTAATAGCCCGTCATATCCTCCAACCGACAGGTCTGGGACTACGCAAAAATGTATTACACCTACCCTACCACAGAGCTTAGTATCTACCCCTCAAAGCCTAGCCATGCGGGGGTGTGGCGCAGAGCAAAGATTTGATTCTAGTCCGAGTCTTTATGATCTCGTGTGCATGGAGTTCGGGCGGAGATGGGCTGCTTTATCAGCATTGGTCCAAGGCGGCGTTGGGGAGGTATATGAGGAGGAGGTTATATGATTTGTTTTTGTTATGTTTTGTGATGGTTGGAGTTTTTGATAGGTGAGAATGTTGAAGAATAGAAGATTTTTTGTGACTACCGATGTTTGGACAGAGGTTTTGCTTTCGTTAATGGTCTAAGAATGGTCGGGAGGTAAAGAAGGATGAGGAACTCTATGAGGGCGAGTGCTTTGATGTGACCGTCATCCTGATCTCATGCGATATCGGCACTGCATGATAAGTTGATAAATGATTCCAACTACATACCACATGAATCCCCTACCTGAAGATATTCACTATTTCATATAATCAGACTCCAGTCGATAAAATACAAAAAACGAGAAAAAAAGAAAAGCGAGAACCAACCCATCCAAAACCCCAATTCCTACATACTCCAATCTGGAATCCCTCAAACACAACTTGAAATATCACCACAAACAGAAGGAAACGACAGCAAAAGGACACGCAGCGTAAAGAATGAGAAACAGGATCAAACGTACTTGGGGAGGGGGTGGGTAAAGGAAAAAAACATCGGTTTGTCATTTTCGCATAGTTTTAAGCCATTCTTGATTAATAACTTGTAGTTACGAATTCCCCCATCCCGTCAAGCTAATGTCTGTTTTCTATTTTGTGATTTTTTTGATCGCAAGACTATTTCTCACCATTGACGAAGCTTCCTGGAATCTTAGGGACGGCTGGGATACCATTCGTTGCCGCAGGAACTTCATCGTCTTCATCATCCTCTCTATCTTTGAGCTCGACATCTCCATCGTCATCCTCTTCTTCCAGGTATTCAGGGTGGCTGTACGCTTCCGTTAGCGCTCATATCGCGTAAGTCGCAACGCACTCGGTTAATGACTCACCCTAGAAGATTTGCAACATTCTTCATTTCATAATGCTTCTTTCTTAGCTCCTCAAACTTCTTGTGCTTTTCTTCCTCCTCTGGCGTCTCCGGGTCGTCTCCTGGTACATGCTGATGGCCGTCAACACATTCCTCTTGAACCACAACCTGCTTCGGCGAATGACTGTCCTTCCTAGTGGGTCTCGGCGGCGGCGCTACTTCCTCAGGCTCTCCAATATCTAGATCGGGAATGTTCATATCCGGCGTAACCCTCCTCTTCACTTTATCCAGCTCATCGACGACGATATCATTCGCATCCAACATGCGTAACTCAGCCTCGTCCTCGTGGGGATCATACCCCCTCGCAAACGGCGTCTTGGGCTCATCGATCTTCATCTTGGGCGTGCGCTCTTGCTCCGTAAGGTACAGGTTTACCTCATCCCACTTGAGACGTGGCGATGCCTCACCGTTAGGATCATCTTCATGGTAGCTGTGGCTGCGGGAGCTGGGGCCACCACGCGACATATTTGAGGAGGAGCGACGGCGCCCGGCATTCTTGAGGGTGTTCTGCAGAACGATGTCGCGCTCGGCAAGGTGCTGGTCCGGGGTACCCTCGCGGGAGGGGGCTACAGCCGCAGCTGCGGGTGGAGTATTTTCAGTAGTAGTGTTGGTGGTAGAAGCTTGCGGATCGATGACGGTGACGGGTTTGTTGGGCGGTGAGCGCTGGTACGAGTTTGAGTTCTTAAGGATTCCTAGAAGTGATCGTTTAGTATTGCGGATAGTGGAAAGGATCGGCGGGAGGAGCAGAGAGCGGACCCTTGGGGCGCTTGGAGTCAGGGCCGTGGAGAGGTGGGGGTGAGTGGGCCATGGCTGCCGTTATTGCTGTTGCTGTGATTGTTTGTCGGGTGAGTGCTAAAGTCGGGTGAGTGCTAAAGTCGCGATACTCTTGCGTGGGGCAGTCGGTCGGGTAGAGTTGAAGAGAGGTGGGTTTTCCGTGTGATGCAGCTAAGCGGAGGGGGGCGTGATATGTACTCTTCACTGACTGACGTCGTTGGCTTGGCAGCAGCTCGCCCGCAGCTCGCCAGGGCCACCGCGTTGTCCAAGATGAACGCACTTCGCTCGGTTCTGGGTACTATGCTCTGCAATGGAAACAGCTGTGTTCATCCCTCACTAGCAACATCTGCTTTTCATGCGGTCTCGAAGATCCTTCACTCTCTTTTGCGACGCGGTAAGCGGGCTCCAGCTCATCCCCGCAGCTACCAGACAAGTAGGTTGATGTTTGTTGTTTGGACTGAGCAATTTATTGTAATGAATCTCACGGCATCCAATTGCAACCTCGGCCTGGAAAAATCTCTTCACGGGATGAGCTGTCAAGTGCACTGTTCCAACTCATCCAAACGAAAAGAAAAAACTTATCGAGTCGCTCTACGTGATCTGACAACTAGAGCCACTCGGGTAACCACGAACTTCACAGATCTTCCGCCCCGGAAACCCTGCTTTTGCGCATTCGAATACAGTAGGATTGGTCGCCTTATACCCGTGGGGGAAACAAAATCGCGACGAAGGAGTGATTGGTCGTGACCCCGCTATCCCTTCCCCAGCAGGGTTTCCATCGTACCATGTGCACCTGACTGGAGTACACTATCAAAACTTATTGTTCAATTTCCTCGTCAAACCCACATCCAGCAACATCAACAGTGGCAATAAGAAAACGCGCAGTAACCATACTGTACACCTTGAAATGCAACTTCACACGTCAATTACTGAGAAAGAAGAAATAGCCTAAAACCAACACCGACCCATTTAATCATTGTCACTTCTCGCCCGCTTACTGCTCGGACCACCCTGCATTTGCAACCCATGTTTCTTGCTCCCCACCTCGTCTCCCACACTCTTCACAAATGCCTCCACACCGAAAGGATCCGCCACATCCGGCTTATCCTTCTCAAACTGGACTGGGCCGTCCCTAGCCTCGACGTCACTTGCTCCCTTAAACCCTTTCTGAGCTTTACCCAGCACCTCGAATCTAGAGCTCTTCTTGATCCGATCTAATTCATTATCCGCCGCGTCTTCTTCGTCATCTATCTGTACACTAGGTCGGTAGATGGCATTTGCAGCCTCTGCAGCCGCAAACAACGGTTTGTCGTACGGATTATCCTCGTTGTACCCAGACGAGAACGCCGAGGATTGGTTGAATAACCGAGAATCAAACATGCTTTCCTGGCCCGCTGTAGGTTTTGCGAGACCAAGCGCCATCTTTTCACTGATATCACGGCCCTGTTCCCGCGCAAGAACCTGCATTTTCCGCTCCTGTCCCATCCGCTTCATCCTCAGCTCGCGCTGATCTTCGGCACGACGCTCGCGACGCATCCGTTCACGCTCGCGCACTGCTTCATCGTCTTCGGATTCGGAGCCTGATCTCGAGGAGTAGGACGCGCTTCGGGAACGTGAGCGGGAGCCATGGGAGTCGGCGCTTTCGGACCTGGCGCGTCCAGGTCTGGACCGAGTGTTGGCTGCCTCTCTGGCTTTTTGTGCGAGTTCGCGGATGTGTTCCTCCTTTGCTGCCTTTTCCTTTTCAGCAAGCTTTTGTTGCATCAGTGCACGCTGCTTGACTTCTTCTCGTGCGTGCCTGTCGGCGGTGAAAAGGGCTTCTGAGAACTGGGCGAATTTGTCGTTGATGGTGACATCTTGTAGACCTCGGCCGTCCGCGGCGAGACGCTTGTCCAGAGGAACCGTATAACCCTTGGGATTCTTCCAGTTGGAAACTGGCGGAGGGATGTTCCACGCCTCCTGGTCCGCAGCCGTCAGCTTCCTTGGCGGGGAATGCATGACGGGCGGCGGAGGTGAGCCAGGGCCTCTCGGAATCTTCCTGTGCTTAAACTTTGGCGGTTCCATAGGATCCTGCTGCTTCTCGATGATCTTGATGATGCGATCGCTCTTCTTCGATGTGTCGCCCATCTGACTGGATGGCGTATACCGCACATACTGCGCCTCCCTCTTCTCATTGACCCTCACACTCTTTGGCTTCTGTGCTGCCACCGCACCCGAGACCAACACTTCCAACGCCGCCCTTGTTCTCTCCGCCGTAGCCTTAACCTCCTCGTCGCTTGGCCGCTCTAACGAGATTTCGCCGATATCGGCACGCTGCCGAAGCGGAATGAGATCCTTAAATGACGCGTGAACTATCCTATTACTGCCGTGACCGTGCTTTGCAATCGCATCGTATTTGATTTTCCCCTCTGCATCTACCTGCAGCGCAAGAGCTTTCGATTTGGTAGTTCTGCCTCCTTTCCGCCCCATGTCGAGTGGGTATTGGGCAATGGGGATCTCGGGGAATGCGCCGCCGTCGCCGTAGTCTTCTTGCGACCGCGGCCGCCATGATGCGCGCTGTCCGTATGGAGGGGGTCCTACTTGCTGAGGGGGAGTTAGAAATGACGTGACAATGCGATAGAAACGGACCTTGAGAACAAGCTGTTGCCGCTCGACGTCGGCGGCGCCTAGAATGCGGGATGTGGGAACTCGTGACGGTATGGCATCTTCTTCGGAGGCGTATTTAGGAGCTGGGAGAACGTTGTTGAGTCCCGCTGCAATCGAAGTCATTGTTGATGGTTTTTATTGGAACGGAAGAGAGTGAGGATTGACTAACGTTCAAGCGCGACAAACTCGAAAGTAGCTGACTTGGCGCGGTTGCCAAGCCCTGGCGAGACTGATCGTCACGTGACGTAGTGGTTTTGACTGGACGTCTCTGCAGCATCATGTCGTTGGTCGGTAGGTTTTTTGTCACCGGAGCAGGAATGCTATCACTCGAGCTCTGATACGAGCTACATAAAAAAATACAGTAACAGTGCAATTATGAACGAAATTGATATATTTGCCAGCAAGAGACTTTCGTTCACCACAAAGCCCTCCCTATAGCGCTTTCAGCTGCCATACCATAGTTCTGAGAAGTAACTATTCTCCAGCTGGAGATTTTGTGAAGTCTGAATTGCGCGGGTCCCTTCCTTCAAGAATTGTTCAGTTCAGAAAGCTACCATCAAAAAAGCGGGAGCATAGGGTGGTTGATTGGTTTGTCAATTATCATAGCTCTAGAAGCAAAAGGTTTCGGACAACCTTTCGGCCATAACTGATGGGTCCCGAGCACGTCCTGTAACCGTAGAGCCATGTGATTGACCTTAGGCTCGGATTTTGCATGGTAACTCCAAGTTACAGCTGGCTGTCAAAGCTAGCACACCCTAGAGTAAGTTGGATCTCTGTCAGTTATCTATAAACATTTACAGAAATTTACTGGCTCCACGGATCTTCCGCCGCCGGATAGACCTAACTATTCTACCCCTTTCTTTCTGCGAGTGTGACCCCGAAGAAGTGAACGCCACGAACCCTAACTAGAAAATGAGTGACGACGTGTGAATCTAGAATTGTGGAACGTCATAACCGCAGGCCACCACACTATAATCCCATGTGAAAACACTTCTCAGACGATAAAAATCACTCGGTAAAAGCCCCGTGGTGTCAGCCGCTAAGTTCATGAAGATCAAGGGCAATACCGGTATATTGGGGCTAGGACGAGTAAATGATGAACACGGATAGGAGCTCAGAAAACCCGAATAGTATCCCATCTGTTTCGAAGTTTTGATTCTGACACGCAACCAGTCCCGGTTCCGCGGTTTGGAGGTTACACCACGGCACGGCAATACATGCGCTCCGAGTCAATATACCGACATCCGCCACCACCCCTACTATCATCACTCGGCTCTCGCAACAACGAACCTAGGTCCCACATGTTTCGAACATCACCGCAACAATAACCACAACCACCTCCCGAATTTGTTGAGAACAAGGTTCTGATATACGGATGGATACGTTCAATACGTATCTTTGACACCATGCAGTCAGGCAGTGCAGTCAGGCAGCAGCAGTCAGGCAGCAGCAGTCAGGCAGCCTGCGTATATCAGGTGGATATTAGTATGATAGTCACAGCTTCACTGTACGGTCATAGCACACCGTGGGGAACGTTTGATGTAGAAGAGACCATTTAACCAATCATTAACCTAAGCATAACAAAAAGATGCAGTACAAGAAAAAAAAACCAAAGGCATATCCTAAAACCGACCAACATCGCTCATAGAATGCACAGGGAACTCGCACCCCGCGCAGTATCGTAAGCCATGATGATTAAAATACTACACAGAATGGGGCAGAGACAAAACGAAGAAACTAGAAGCACAAACATAGGAACGTCCTAGCCATTACATGAAATGTCCACATAACTTCCTCAGCATACTTATTGAGAAGTAGAACCGTATGCGCGGTCAATCTCCTTTCGGTGTTTGTTGACAATTCCCTTCCGGTTGAGTTTCTGTGCAGACGTAACTAAACCGTTCTGTGGCGTCCATTCCTCGTCGGTCATAACAACGCCGTGGAGGAATTCCATTCCGCGAAGTCCGCCAGTCTTTCCTTGGGCCAAAAGCTCTTGGAGCACAATGGCGGTGAGTTTCTGGTCGTGGACGAGTTCCTCGAGGTGATTTCCTGCAATTCCGTGCTGCTTCGCAATATTCTTAAGGACGGGCTCGTTAGGGAAGATAATGGCCACTGGCTTTGTTTGTTTCTCATCAGCGTAAACGAGGATATTCTGAATAACTGGGGTGGCGCGGTAAATGGATTCAAGCTGTGTTCGTGCAGCATTAGCATCCGAACTTGAGAACTGCTCAGGTATGGGATGACTAACCTTCTCCAGAGCAATGTATTCTCCATTTAGAGTTTTGACCAAGTTCTTCTTGCGGTCAATCAACTTAAGATGTCCGTTCTCATCCCATTCACCAATATCTCCAGTTTTGAACCATCCATCCTCAAATGCCGCCTTCGTCTCCTCCTCGTTCTGGAAGTATTCGGAGCAAACCGAATCACCACGAATCCAGACTTCACCCTGCTCGGGGGTTTTGTCGGTGAAGTAACCGGCATCGGTAAAGTCGACAAGTTTGACCTCAACACTAGAGGTAAGGTTTCCGAGGGAGGTATTGTCCCATTCGAGGGGATCCATAAGACAGCACATACTTTACAGCAGTTAGTATCTTAATTATTGTACTTATGAGGAGAATCATACGCTGCGGTCTCGGTCAACCCATAACCCATAATCATGGGACAAATAGCCATAGAGATGAAATAATGGGTTTCTTTGGCAATTGGGCCACCACCATTCATGCATACTCTCATCCGTCCTCCGGTAGCCTCCTTGATCTTCTTGAACACGACATTGTCAAGGACACCAACTCCGGGCAAGCCCATCTGAAGTAGTGCACCCTTAAGCGACATGGCGCCCCAGAACATCTTCTGCTTTAAAGTAGACTGCTTGGAAAGCTGGTCCATGATACCTTTCTTGACTGTTTCCCAAACAGCCGGAACAGCTACGAGAACCGTTGGTCGCAGTTCTCGGATATCGCCCTTGCAATTCTTCATGGCCCTGTCAGCAAGAGTGCGAGGGCTTCCGTAACCCATTGCAGCACCCCATACGATAATGGAATTTTCGAAGACAAGCTCGAGGATGTGAGCCAGGGGAAGGAAGTTGAGGACGAAGTCACCCGTTCCGATATGAGGGCCCACAATGGTAGTAACACCAGCAACTATATACACGCATATCAGCGACTAAATTGCACCCATCAAATAGCAAGTTGTTACTGACTTGCAGCGACCACGTTCCTGTGCAAAAGGGGGACACCCTTTGGTGTGCCAGTGGATCCGGAGGTATACATGATGCAGCATAAATCCTCCTTGTCTGGCAAAACTGGCTCCACGGGGTTGTTCTTTCCAAGCTCCATCAACTCATCCCAGCTTACAACCTTCAGTCTTTCGTGTGTAGCTTTCAATTTGGCAAGGGCATCCTGATCAACTTCTTCCGCCTGGTTGTAGATGACATATTTAATTTCAGTAGCCTCCTTGAGAGGGTTGATAAGATTCTTAAGAAGATGAGGGTCGAGGAAAATAGCCTGTGCTTCAGTCTGGACAAGAGAATGCTGAAGACCAGACTCTCCAAGGGTATCATATGCGGTGACAATTGGCATAGACTGCGAAGCGCAGCCATGCGACATGGTGAGCCATTCGGAACTAGCACGTCATTCGTCAGTCTCGGCACCCCTATAGCTGGTGACGATGGGACCGCAGAATCAAACAGCGTACCTTGTAGCGGCGTAGATATGGACTCTGTCGGACTTTCTCAAGCCTAAAGCCCTCAAACCAGCACCACAGGTGTCCACAGACTCCTTATACTGGATGAAGTTCTTAAAAGTGTAGCCACTCTTCTCGTAGTAGGTCCACTGCTTCGGAACTTGCTGTTCAGCACCGTCCACCATCTTCTTTACCATCTTCTCTTCAACATGAACCTTGATGAGCTTCCGACTGCCCATGCATTCTGCCGTTCCGAATTTCTTCGCGCCACGAACAACAATGTCGTAGACCGTCTTGACATCAGGATCGGGGGTGGTCTTTAGTCCATCGACGGACCCAGGATGACGCCGTGGGATTCCCTCGCCAGGCTTCTTCTCAACACCGGGAACTTGAACTGTATAGGGTGGTCTCTTTGTCGTTACGGGGTACAAAACAGGGCGTTTTTGCGTCGCCATGGCTATGAGCGGTTAACCGGAACAATTGTTACGCGAGAGGAAAGTATGGGGAAAAATTCGCGTATCGAAAGGCGTCGATAGGTCCAACAGAGTAGTTTAGAAATTAGCTTGAGAGGGAGAAAGTGGAGGATGAGTGGAAGAGGAGAAAGAAGGGGGAGGTCGGGAGGCCAAATAGATAGTTGGACACAGGTAGGCAGACAAAGTTCAAGCTACTGTATGCTGTATGTGACACAACGTAACGTCTCCCACCGCCGTGATGTGCAGCCAGGGATGGTCTCGTCTGTGTGTCCAGGTATAACACTTGGCACCACACTGCCAACATTCGTCGCATATGGAACCTGTCTGCGTATACCCTGTCGAACGGAGAAGCCAGATTCATTTGGTATTCATTCATGCTTATCATGGACTCATGCATACCTTTGCAAGCAAGCAACTTAGACAAGCTGCGACAAGTGATAGAGGGACGGCTGTTAATCGAGACGACACGGGATTCTCCGTTTACGTGGACCAACTCCAGCGCTCTCGTTCTTCAGGCTTGGCCGTGGTTTAGACGGGTGCACGAGATCAAATTTACCACTTGGCACTCGCTATTCATCACCACTTCCTTCCATCGCCTCCTCACCAAGAAGCGCTCCATCCATTTTATCCAGGCGACCTATATCGTTTAGTCCGATGCTACAACTGCAATTACCATTAGCATTCCTCAGCCCCGTCCAAGATGCATACGAAGGTGAGTATGTTTTTAGCCCTTTCCACACACCTTGGCTTGCTCGGCAAAACCCAATCAAAGTACCAGGCTAACATCTAGACTTAGAAACGATGCACCTCGTATCTCTCAGTGCAAGAACCTCACGGTAACCCCGCCCCCCCTCTTATTCCTCCTTCTCCAGAGTCGGGATATCAGTGGAACCGAGTCATCTTTTCGGACCTCGGTTCACATGAAAGTCGCCCGGCGCTTCACCGGCATGGCTGTCAATTCGTTGGGAGAAAAAGCCGGTCGCACACGGGGCTTGTGCCAATGCCTCGCTGCACTGCATCCCTACGGCACACGATTGAGCCGAAAAGCCGAGACCCATGCCTTATCAGATCCCCAGTCCATTCTTCTGTTTTGCGATACCAATCTACCGTGTTCTTCAAGAAGCCCCATCTCACTTCACGCAGGTCCCTCGGAATGCACGCGCCACAAGCACCCACCGTGACCGTCAACATCAATGCTTTCACACTTACGCTCACACAATCACCTGCGCTGTTGCGATCCTCTCTCGCGTGCGGCACCACCGGCGCAGTCGTCTGGAATCTCACACCGCGGCTAGCTCGCTACCTCACCTCACCGTCCTGTCCCCTCCTCCCACCATCCTCTCGAATCCTCGAGCTCGGCTGCGGTGTCTCCTCCGTTCTCGCCGCGACCCTGGGAACAATGGTAAACACCTATATCCAAAGCGACATGCCGTACGCCGTGAAGCTCGCTGAGCAGAACCTGCGCGAGAACCTTCCCGCTAGAAAAAAAGGAAGGAAGGTAGAGTATAATGTGCACACAATACGGCTGAACTGGGAGGAGGATGATGTTGCTTCCCACCCCATGATCCGCGCGCTGGACGGCCCACTAACAGCCGTTATCGCGTGCGATTGTGTTTACAATGAGACGTTGATCCAGCCGTTTCTGGATACGATTGTTTCTGCCTGTCTTCTCCACCGGGCGAATGCGGAGAAAGAGGCGGAAAAGACATTAGTGATAGTAGCGACTGAGATTCGCTCGCCAGATGTGCAAGAGTATTTTCTGGAGGCCTTTATGGCCCGCTTTGAAGTGTACCGCATATCTTCCGAGTACTTGCCCGACGAGCTTCAACCCGAGCATGGGATTGTTATACACGTTGGGTTGTTACGAAGTACAACTTAGAAAAAAAAATCAAAACCACCATTACTTGATATTAAAGTTAAAAAGTAGTCATAAGCCATCATCTCGTAACCCAACTCCACGTCAACATCATTAGAACAAATATACAGAACAAGAAACCACACTCTGCCCTATTCTACAACCCCATATTCTCTCTATCTCTTAACCTTGCTCGCCAATGGACTTGATATATACTCCATTTCCTCGTCGTTAGAACCGTTATCACTGTCCGCAAAGTTATCCCCGTTTATATTAATGTTCAATCCTTTTATTGGCACATCCCTATCTGGACTGGGAGAAAACGTAGGACTCAACGCAATCTTCGGTCGAGACTTAAAGACGGAATTATAGTCTCCGCTTTTGAGTAGATCCTCCGTGGGGGTTGTGCTCACAAGGCCTGCTTTTGCAGGTGTAACGAGACTATCATCAACCCGGAATGACGGGTTGGGCAGAGACATGGTGTTGTCACCACCAAAGTCCATCGATGGCTCGTATGGAGCCAGTGGGGAGTCTATGGGCGACAGCTGCTGAAAGGCGCGTTTGCTTTTTGGCTTTGCGGGCGACGGTCTGTCCGGGGAAAATGGTGCGCCGGCAATTGTAGATACGATCTGTTACATGTCAGCATTTCCCTACATTAGATAGTTAAGGGGGGCGGTGCAAACCTGCTCTGCATACAGCTCATCGTCACCAAAGCCAATTGAATTACGAACTCGCGGTTGCTTAATTTCTGGGATTTGTTGGGAGCTCGGCAGGCTCTCCTGGGGATACAGCTCGTCTCCAAAACCATATGAGTTACGGACCCGTGGTTTCTTGTCCTGGTGCATAGTCGACGTGCGTCTCTCCTGACGACTCGGCGCCTGACTTGTTGCCAGGGATGAAAGCAGATTGGAGGAATCATCATCGCTGCTGTTGACATAGGAGTCGCCATCTGATACCGAGGTCTGTTTGGATTCCATTGGTTGAGATATTGGCGATGGGTTTTTGTTGAGATAGTACACCGGTTGCTGTTGCTTCTCTTCCGAATCTATATCCATCTCGTCCAAGTCCATTCTATCCTCATCATGCGTGCCATCATCTAGCGGTGGTGACATATCGTTTTGTATTCCACTGCCATCACTGCCCGGGCTAGTAGTGCCATCTTGCAGGTTGATGCGCAAGTGATAGACTTCTGGCCCATCATTAAGATCTTCTGCAGGAGCTAAATCCCCACCCATGGACTGCTCTGGTCCGTTGTAGTGGTAGTAGACTGGGACTTCCGGCTTGTCATGAGCTCTCTGGCTGGGAGCACTTGCAAGCATCATCTCCTCCCGCAGCGAGCTGAGCAGCTCCGAGTCTGTTAGGTCAGTCAGTGGTGTTCTTCTGCAGGATACACGTTTCAACGCACATTCACTTTGGTGATTCCTGTTCTGCTTTGGTACACCGGCAATATCTTTCAAGTGTAAGATCTGATGCTTTGTGAATTCCACCTTAAGTCCCTTTCTTTCTTCCGATTCTGCATTCGCTGCCTCGCTAGGTGAGGCTGTTCTACGTTTCGACGGGGAGACACCTCCACTCAGGGTTTGCTCCCGCAGTTTCCTTATCTCCTCGACTCGCCGTCGCTGTTCTACAACTTGGTTTTCCAAGCCTTTTAAACTAACTCTAGCCACTGATGCAGCCCTTCCTTCCGTAAAATAGCGTTGGTTTTCGAATGCATCCTCAAATCCCAACTCTAGGAAATGGTCCCTCGTCGATTCGGGGTCACCATTGAGTATTATGTCAAGCCATCTTCGATCTCCAAACCAATTGTTCTCCCATTTGCGGCGTACTGACTCTTCGTAGTGCCTTGGGCGTTTGGGAGGTGGCTCTTCTGCTTCATCTTCGGGAATCTGCTCTGTCATAGTTGCAATCGCTGTCTCTCTAGAATTCAGTAGTGACCAAAACGACGACCACCTTGTCTCCGCTCTTCGTCTAGCTTCGAGAAGGCTTCCGAGAGCATGGCGATGAGCAATTGTCAGAGGGGTGAGGTAGAACTGCGACGGTTGAGTTGAGGCTGCCTGTTGGTAAGCTTCAATCACTCAGCGTCAGCACTTTATCACCACCAATCCAACACTTGCAATAACACACCAAAGCTCAGATTAAAGCCCGGAAGTTGCCCCTGTTCAATCCTGTCCTTAAGAACCATAGTCGACAGGGCCAACAGTAGCTCCTCATAGCGCTGTCCGCAGCAATCATCCAATGTAGTCCTCCTAACTAACACGCCTCCCAGTCTTCCACTCTTCTTAAGGTCCTCGAGCCATTTGAAAACGACGTTTCGTAGCTCGCGGGACTGCGCGGGTTCATATACAGGCCAGCAGCCTTGTAGTTTCTATACACTCACGCGGGTTTGTGAGCATGTCTTCACTCCCTACTCTAGCGCATTGATCATGAATACCAGAGCACACTCGTCGGGATCAAACGTGCGGAAAAGATGGTGAATTATGTGTTCGAACGCCTTGCCCTTGTTGGTCAGTGATGTGAAGACATCCGGCGTGATCGAAAAGGACGTTGAAGAGTCGAAGTCGTAGTCGAGGAGCCGGAGGTTTGTCAAGAGAAGTGACACGGCGGGTGACGACTTCATCGGATGTAGATGCAGGTGCGTCGGGCTGGAAGACGGACGGACAGTGAGAATGCGGAGCGATGGGAGATGTTGGACGACAAGTTCAATTCAAATTCGTTAAAATTGGGTAAACAAAGAGACCCCTGGCCCCTGTCGGACTTCAACAGCGGTTGTTGGCTGCCCTAAACCATGTCCATGTCGCTGGCGTAGGCCTTATTTGCTTTGCATGGGGTGCCCAATTTCACATTTGAACTCACTCGCACGGAATTCACATTCACGCATCCGACAAGCAAGAGAAGGAGAACAGTAACGGCCAGCTAAGTATCTCTCCTGGCCACCGCAGTCATATGTAGTATATTTGCAAACACATCTCGTCTCTCTTCATGCAAGAACTTGCCAACACCAGTACCAAGTAAAGAGGAGTCCAGTTGCCTTGTTCCCAATGGTGTGATGCTGTAGAGCTGCGTTGAGGTGGCAGAATAAACAAAGTATCTGATGACCTATTTGAGATACCGGCAATACCCTCGCATTGCAGCCATGTAAAGGTATCGAATGGGTTCGGCTTCAGGAAGCTGATGCCGCTGCATTCTAAATGTGACCTCGAGACAAAAAGCAAGCAATTGAAAGAAAACACGAAACAAAATGCGAGTGTAAAGAGGTTTCCGTCGTGTTGAAACACATAAATGACATGCACTATAAGGAGGATACTTAAGTACCAAGGCGGATGCGCTGCACTGTTGCGTCACTAGAGCCTCAACCACCAGTCGTGTTCTGTTCCTCTGTGCCTGTTCCATTTAGCAGCTTTCTAGACCAATTCTTCTTCAGTTCTTCTCCCCCCACCTCTCTCATTCACCTCTTTATTAACCCCCCTTCACTCCAACACCCCAGCTCTCGCCGTTCTCGAGCTAAGCGACCAGAAACATGTCTGCTCCAAGTTTGTCCACCCAGCTCCAGACCTTCGTGTACCTTGTGCCAGTGCACCTCCCAATGTCCCTCGTGCTTTTAGTTTTTGTCGCGTACATCATGTATATTCCAGGCTGCCGTGTTCTTCGCCTTCTTTACCACAACATTTCCCCGCTTTTACGACTTAGTGCTGATAACCCTTACTATTCAGACGGCTTCAACGCAAACAATATGGTCAAGGACTGGACTCTTGGAAAAGGTGTGTAATTCCTGAATTCTATTATTTCTTCCTAGGTAACTGTGTTGACTAGCCAGCAGTTCTTGCCACCATACCCAAGCCAGTGACTTCCGCGTCCAGCTCCCCTCTTCACTTCCTCCATATCATCCAGCGTCTAAAGACTACACCAAGAGAAGGATGGAGGAAATTTAATATCAACAATGGTGGTATGTTCTACCCCGGCGCTGTATCCCCCATCTCCATGGTGAACCTCACTTGCGTGAAAGCTAAGGCCTCATCTAGAGTCCATTGCCGACCATATGTACCGCATGGGCATTATCACCATGCTTTGTCCCCCCGAAATGGGCATCGACCGCGACCGCTGCGTCAAAATGGCTCTTATACACGATATGGCGGAAGCTTTAGTCGGCGACATCACTCCTCCAGATAACGTCGCCAAAGGTATATAATATCACCATTGTCGATGCTCCAGCTTGCTGATCGGAATGGTACAGATGACAAATTCAAACGTGAATTGGATTCTATGCGCTACATTTGCGACGAGTTGTTGAAGCCAATTTCGGAGGCAGTTGCAAACGAGTTCATGGAACTCTGGGCAGAGTATGAAGCGGGTGAAACAAAGGAGGCAGTTTTTGTGAAGGATGGTGCGCCGTCCAAATCTTCTACCACCTGAACCTACGGTACTAACTTAGGCCCTCACTAGTGGATCGATTCGAGCTCCTTTGCCAGACAATCGAGTACGAGAAACACTACAACGCGCAAAAGGACCTCAGCGAGTTTTTGCATGTCAGGACGGGGATCAAGAACGACTTCGTCAAGAAGTGGACAGCAGACGCGTTGTTGGAACGAGAGGCTTACTGGAAAAGCCGGGGCGTGGAAAGTAAGGTCGAGTGATTCGTCGAGACTTAGATGAGGAATCCTTATGGCGGTGGAGCGTGTTTTTCTTCATATCCAATGTCCTTTTTTTCAGTCCGGAGTTTAGGTACCCTTGCTTGAGTGATAGAATAGACTGATATCCTTGTTCATCACTAAATCTCACTAGCTCATAATCCAGTTAAATCATAGGTCAATTCCTTGAGCAAGGATGGTTGGTGACAAAAGTAAGGGTGAAGCTTCTTTCATGTAGGACAGCCTGTGTTCAGTTTCTGTGCTAGACGTCGACATGTTAAGCTGTTCAGGATCCACAGACTGAATCAAACGCATATCGTGTGCGCCTCACATTATGCCGCAGCTACACGGCGAGCCGCTCTCGCGCCACTATGTGCAAGAGTATATTGAGATGGGGAAGGGTTAGGGGTGTTTCGATTTCCCTGCTCACTCTTCTCTCTACTCCACGGACATTCTCTCACAATTGCGCCAATCCCTCCCTCTCTATGGTGCGGTAAAGCGGTCAAAATACCGTTTCAACGATGTTGTGCATGAAATTAATGGAATTGGGTAACTTCATGCACACCAACACCCAATTTCAGTAGTTATACACCACATCAGCTTAGCACCACAACATCATGGTATGACTTCATGTAGTGATCAATATTATTTGACAACATCATGTACCAACTAGCAGAATTCAGTGTTTATGCACATGAATTAGGAATTTTGGAACTTGATGCACATCAGATACTGGAATTTGCAAATTATTTTTGATGCATGATTTAGGAAATTCAGTATTTAATGTGCATCAGATTCCAAAAGTCCTTATTTATGTGCACCAGCACCAAATTCCACAAGTTTCATGCACAACATTATCAGCTACTTATATATGACATCAAACTACAATATCATTAAATTCACAATGTTGTGCATAGAATTAGTAGAATTGGGTGTTGGAGCACATGAATTTACCCAATTCTGCTAATTTTATGTACAACGTCGTCAAATAATATTTTAACCACTTTACATCGCAATACCTCTCTTCCTTTACTTATCTGTTCTCTCAAGCTCATGGAAGACAAACAGCGTCAGAGGCCCGCATAAGTTTCAGGTCTTGACTGAGTGGAGCGAAGTTCATGGAATAGATTTCAATCCTAATCACAAAGTACATGGACAATTGTTGCGGGTTTAGATTCCGCGTGGGACTTTGATACTCGCCTGTCCTCTCCTGCTCTGTCACTCTTGCTCGCAAAGAATCTCAAACGGCGAAGGTTGAGCAAGGTTAAGAGAAGATTGTCTATCGCATTCTGAAGGTGGATGAAATATCGTTTCATCCCAGACGGCCTATACGGTCGGTATGTTCATCAAGATCTGGAACATGTGTGTTGTGATATTACTGTACTATCGCATTTATTTCGACAAATTATGCGACCTTCAGAGAAGGTGAGAAATCCCTGGTCTATGTATGGAGTTAGCATTGGCACGAGGCTAGATCTCAACGCGGAAAATGTGAGTGAGAGAGTACCGGGCAATATGGAGCCAGGGCAGAATCCGAGTGCGCTGGGCAAAGCTAACAACCATCAGAAAAGCAGAAGACGCCTACCACAAACCGGTCAACTTTAATCCCAGGAAGCAAAACGAGTGTAGTCCACCGTTTTGGGATATCTTGCTGTCCTTTCTGCGAAAACTATCTCAGCTATCTGCTGATTGTTCTCCTCCAATTCTGGCTACCTAAACGTCCTAGTTGATCCCCCTCACTACGAAGAATGGTACGGTCGTCAGCTGAGTGACTGGAGTTTCCGGACAAGAGGAGCTCAAAAATGCATCGCAGGTGGTCTGAAGGCCAACGGCTTATTTGAATACCGGAAGAGGATGGTGAAATGATAGAGTAGGATGGTTGTTGAAGCCTGCAAAGGCGATTACTGGTGTCGAGGCGTACTCGGGCCGATGGTCTACCACTGGTATGTACAGCGAAGAGGCAGAGAGGGGCACAATATTCCTTTGCAATCACCATGTCATTGAGGTATAAGGGGGCCCAGGTAGCCATGTGCTCCCTACCCTGTTTTTCGCCTAAATTCGTTTGAGCAAGCTTGCGAGCAACGGAACTCTGGGAACGTGAACAAACGATACTGGGTGTCTGAAACAGTTCAAATTCGCTAACACACCGTTAGGTAGAGCATCAGCGAAGCTTTGCATTTTCATCTGAAGTCTTGTTTTAGTGTTGGGGTTCGAGGTTGGTTACTGCTTCTCATGTAAGAGTGTAGTATTGCTTGTCCTTCGTCTTTCTTCTTGATTGACCACTGAATCCGTGCTGACTCTTTGCTAGAGACACGCTCGGCGTTTGTATAGTTCCGATCCTATCATGTTACTCCCTGAGGGTGGTCTGCTACTGGTCTACCACGTATGATACAGCCCCGCTCGACAGGACATGCCAGGAAATTCTCTGGATGAAACTGAGCCCGCTGGCTTCCGACAACATGCACCTTGGAAATTCTGTGAAGTGACAACCTACCATTACGAGATAGGGTCAGATGCTGTCACTACCCCCCCCCCGACACAGCTCATCACTCGTGCAATTCCAACGCCGGAGTGTTTCGGGACAAGTCGGTTCTGGCTGTCGCACCTAACCTTCGTTTGGAAATACATCATACTGAGAATTTCTTCTTCCTCTCTCCGACTTCTACCGTCGCCGAGCGCATCGATGGTTTCCGGTGGGTGTCCAGCACATACTCCCTTAGAAAGCTAGAACCCTTATTGAAAGGGCTCTGAAAAGCCTTCATGATTTTGTGCACTTCCCCCAAACTTGCCCCCTGAATCGTGCAGTTCTATGAGAACCGTAGCCTCTTTAAAAAAGCTGACTGCCGAAATTTGACTAAGAATTGACTATTCGGAATCATTCCGATTGAAGCTGACACTGACAGGAACGGCGTTTCACCCCCAGGAGGTACCGAACAGCAGCCCCGCCGATAGTCTCCACTTTTACACCAATGGTGGACAATTGATATTCGCTATCGCTCCGGGCGGCAGCTAACTTTGAGCAGCTTCCCCCGATCATCTACGTGCAGACAGACTGCAGGGAGCTGACGTATGGGGTCCCACAATATCTCACAGTTGACTGGCTCCAGAAGCTTTGACATTTAATATTTGCAAATTTGTGGCTGTGTCTTGCCTCCGCTCATGCTGCTGTAAGTAAACGAGGAGCGGACGATCAATATTTTGCAAGTCTGGGGGAGTTGCACAGTGCGGCTCCGCTAGAGGAAAGTCCGAATGTGCGGGTCCCCGGCGGCTATGTAACTGGACTGCTTTTTTTTTTCGACTGAGACCAGGCTCCCCCACTCACCCACTCACAGAAAAGGCGGTGTCGGTGTGCATTATTTTGCGTCAGTACAAGCTGCGTAGACTGCCAAAATCCAAGCCGAAAAGAAGGTGCTGCATTGTAGTGAGGTATTTACTGGCCAAGATACGGTCATTCGGAAAGAAGGGTGCCTCATAACAGTACTCCAAGTAGCAACTACACTCGCGGTGAAATTTCATGAGAGCTGATCTCTGTTTTACCAAATATTATATTAGTACTTGCCAGGATGTTTCTTCAAGAGTCAAACCAAAGATGCGATGACATCTACCGATCATCCGGGGCAGAGCTAGTGTCCAATTGTTTAGTTAGCCGATTTGACGGATATCTCCAGCTGTCACAGAAGCGTAAACCCGACATCATGGTGGAAAGGATACCAATTGAAGCTTTGGGAACACATCATTGTCATCGGAATTTGAGCCGTACTTTTTCTGCTAGAATAGATAAAGTTCTCATAGAAAATTGTATTGCCTCATCCGATGAGACCATTTTGTTTGAAACCTTCATTGATCGGATTGACGGAATGGTTTGGTTGTGCAGTTGGAGGTTGACTTCCTTCTGAGTGGTTCCCTATGCGATACCTACCTACGTTCTCGGGGGAGAAATATCTATTCAATGCTTCGACAGAAAGCACAGTCGGTAATTATTGGCTTTAGCAACCCGTATGCAACAAATATGCGCTTACGTGCATCTGTAGAAAACACATGAATTGATGTGTATGTATCGTCTCTGCCTCTCTCGATCGTCGCGGGGTGTCAAGATCGAATGCAGGAAATTCCGTAAAGAGCGCCATTGCGAGAATTAAACCCCGCAGTGTGTGACCATGAGTGCATAGGTTTGGAAAAGGCGGGCAGTGGTCCAGGAACGCCATAAACAGCAGTAGGCAACTCTTCTAGACTATTTTTACTCACAGGTTGTTTGTATAGGCTGTAGGGTACTTAAGGACTTGAAGCACCAGCCACTGTTCAGCTGAATTGTTTTATCAGCAGCTTTCCGACGGACTATGTAGTATGTACTGCCGGCGATGAACCACATGGTAGAAAGCGGAAATCGTACGCGTGCCGACGACTGCTCTTGAGTTTTTCCGGACCGTTTGTTAGAAATGAGTAGGTAGAAAGAAGCGTGATAGGGCACTAGTTTGGATGCGCGTGTCGCTGGATTTGGTCGTGGCCCATCCAGTCCCCGAAGTAAAATGTGGGCTGGGTTATGAATTTTCCTTCCAGCATGAACTTTGAGTGAGTGATGTGATGTGGTGGTTGCTGTGATATGATGTTACAGGGTTGCCGGTATACATTTTCTCCCGTTGACAGACTAAACCAGAAATTTGACGACAACCCCACTTCGCCGCCCAAAAAACTTCTCCTTCCTCCGCAACCCTCCTTCCCTCTCTTAAATTTCGCCAGCACCTCCGCCTCCTCATAGTCACCACCATTCCCGAAACTTGAATTAACCTCTCAATTTCAATTCTCGCCTTACGACTTCCTGGCTACTTCCTGTCTCCACTACCGTTACTGAGAAGCCAACATTACCACCTCCCATAACGTACCCCCCCCAGATTGCAAAGGTGTCGAAACTACGGTTCGACGTTTTAAATATACTTCCCGTCGACGGCTGCCAGGTTTGTTCGTCTAGACTATAGTTCTGGCGAACTCTACCGGGCACCGTTCTTAGGCTCTAGACAGCCAAATCACCCTCCTACAAGCAAGTTCTTTCAATCCTTTATGAGCCGAAAAGAACTGCTTCGATTTCTCAGTCTCCGAAAGAAGTGAGTTCCCCTGCGTACTCTCAATGCTAATTGGCAATGGTGAAGGAAGAGGTTCAAAATTTCATTCCTTTATGCGTCTGCAAGAGAATGGGCTGACAAGCTGCTTTTTGCGATCACTATTAGGCCCAGATAACACGACTCCCGATAATATTTGATCCATCAATACGCTCTCGTGAAACCGTCGAAAACCATTTTTTCAGTAATCTGCTAGTAACCCTCCTCGTCTGCTTGACCGGTATCCACGCAGAGGTATCGGTATCTTGACGACGGGGCGGCGTATTCGTTACCGCCCATCATTGCATCAAACAAAACAAAATCTCGCTTTTGGCTTCTACTGCCACTTATCTCTACACCTCCGCCCTCCCGTTCTTCGTTATTGGATAGGCCCCGCACTGTCTATCTGAGAAGCTGAAGTAGGGTATTTTGTGAATACAATAAAAATACATTCATTTTACACAATGGTCGGTGTCGAGATTCCGGGCATGCCTGAGGCCCAGCCTCTCACCACTCACTCAATAAACCACGAAGCTACCATGGATTTAGACTCCACCAATGCCTTCGAAGGTATCCCTCTAGTTTCCACATTTGTGGCAATGGACGCAAGTGCTAACGGTACCCCGAGGCCCTGAGAAACTGCTTGAAGTCTGGTTCACTCCCTCACCTGAGCTTCTCCCAATGTCTGCACAACCCGACGGTCTCAAATCGGTGTCGGAAGATACATGGAAGGCTATGCTCGATATTGTTCGTTGCAAGGTTCTCTCAACTGTACGGAACGAGCATGTCGATGCCTATCTTCTCAGTGAGAGCAGCATGTTTGTTTTTCCCCACAAGCTCATTTTGAAGACTTGTGGGACTACTACTCTTCTCAGTGGTCTCCCCGAGCTACTTCGGATTGCCGCCCAGGAAGCTGGATTCGCCGACGGCGGTGATGCTGCTGCCGTTCCTTACAGAGTATTCTACTCCCGGAAGTCGTTCATGTTTCCTCACAAGCAAATGCATCCACACCAAAGTTGGAAAGATGAAGTCGAATTTCTTGATAGGTGGTTCGGAAGTGGGAGTGCCTACATGGTCGGTAAAACCAACGGCGAGCACTGGTATCTATACTTGACTACTCCGGGCTCCGAACTGTCTCCGCCTCTTACACCACAGAACGAAATGGAAGACATGGAAATGGAGGTACACCACACCGAGACCAAGCTGTTGCAGTTTCCAGAGGCGGAAGCACCTATTTTCAAAAACATTGGTGGAGGGCGAGATGGGGGTAGTGGAAATGGCATTTTCGACGAGACATTGGAAGTTCTTATGATGGACCTCGACCCAGTCAAGGCGAGGCAATTTTACCTCGAAGACGCGAGTGCGGTCGCGGCAGACGGGTTTAGGAAACAGAATGGGGATGATGGAGATGAAAAAGGGGCGGAAGATGACGAATCTGATGGAAAATCCATCGATAGTGGCTTCGCCGATCTTCCCGAGGATCTCAAGAGTGAGGGACACGCGCTTGGTGCAGTGGTTTCTGAAGCTTGTGGATTGAACGATGTCTACCCACGTTCGAAGTATCCAGATGCATGCGTCGATTCCTACATTTTTGCCCCGTGTGGGTACTCTGCGAACGGCGTCATTCCTTCTCCCGATCCGAACATTGCAACCACACACTATTTCACGGTACACGTTACTCCAGAACCACATTGCTCGTACGCCTCTTTCGAGACGAATGTTCCCGGCCGTCAATCTGGACGCGAGACAGCAGAAATATTGGAGCACGTGGTCAAGATATTCAGGCCCGGCCGCTTCTCGGTAACTCTTTTTGAGGCCAAACCAGTGGCACTAGAATCTCGACCCTACCGCGAGCATTTCCACGATCTGTCCGCTGCAAGGAGATCCACTCGTATGGACAAGATTAAGGGATACAAAAGGATTGACAAGATTGTGCATGATTTGGATGGCTATGATCTCGTTTTTAGGTATTATGAGCGTGACGATTTGAAGGGAGGTGCAAAGGCCTGCCGGGGTTTCTAGTTTTGTTGTACATGATAATTCTTGTTGGATACTTTCCATGGGGCGGTTGTTGTGTTTTTTGATCATTTTAGCGCAATGGTTTTTGTGGACTGGACCATTTGAGGTACTCTTCTGATGGTGGATGTCAGTTTTGTGGTGCGGGATCGCCTGCAGCTGGGTGTATGCTACTTTCAGAATGACTTCTTGGGTTTCTCTTATAACATGGCTGATGACGTACTGTGACCTATAAAGTACTTACGGGTAAAGTATGAATGTGAATTCCAACTGACCTGCTGGTGAATTGTCTACATGAGTGCTTGGTGTAAAATCTGGAATGGATATCCAGTCTCAGCCGTATCTGTTGTCATTCAGGGGCTCTTTCTCGGTCTCACTCATTTCTACGCAGCGATCATCCTAACCACCGCTTTGCATCTGCAATTTACTACTAAAGTCTCCTGTTGTTCCATTCTTATAGCCTTAGCTCGCCTTTATTCATTAATCCATCAACCCTATCTAAACTTACACGAGTGCGTGATCTACCACGGGTATAGATAAGAACCCGTGGGGCAGGCGGCTCAAGGTCTTCCGTGGAAGCTGTGGGTGGGCGGTGTGCCAGCTTTCTTCCCGAAGCTGTGCTGTCAGGATGCGGAGATCGTGTTAGACCAATCAATCATAACGGGTCACTCTGGACCGATCATGACCCCGCGTCAGCGTGACAGATATTAGAGCGGTAGTCTGGGATATGGTAGATCCAGAGAATTGCCTCTTGCGTATGAGAAATTGGCAAAGGTTCTAAGAGGCACAACCCTAAATACTGGGCGGTGAGGTTGAAGATTCTAGGGTTAGGTGTGACATTAAGAATGTATTATATTTCATTAGTGTCGCAGCTACATTACCTCGATCTACTTACCCTGCAGTAATCAGGGACTGAGCATATGGCATAAATATTCCATCTGTTCCTCCTTGTCCTCTGATTGTTTCCGCGCTTTCCGGTTTGCTTTGGCGGGGGTTGGGGAGTTCGCTGCGACCAGAATTGGCCTGGCGTAGTTCAAGAATTGAGTCGTAGGACTTCACTACATCTTCCTTGGGCACTTTTTACAGATTGTAAAGAGGCCCTTTTCTCTCTGCACCAAGATAAGCGAATGGGATCTTCAAACGGACGGCTATCTATGGGAATCCACCGATCCGAGGGTACAATCCGATGCGAAACCCATGTTTAGCGCATAGAGTTCACCGAAAGACCATAAATATTCAGTTATAATTATCAGAGGGAGATGCCCAATATCAATGATTCTACAGGACGTTCCTGCATTATCCTAATCCTATCTGTAGCAAGGATATACAGCATCGTGAAACGAACTGTATCGACAATTAATTCTGACGTCTGGCTAAGGAAACATTACACGTCACTCGCTTATTACAAGCTATCCCCACGAAGTTAAGTTGCGGGGTTCAAACTGACCATTTCAAACAGCACGCAGAGACTAGTGCGCGTAATAAGGGGTAATTCAGTAAAAGCAATTCACTCCGAGGCGGTACTAGGGCGGTGTCTTGGGAATACATGAATGTCTGCGTTGTTGGTTGATGAGTTGTCGGCTACTTGGTGTCAATGCTGCCGAGTGCCTTTCTATGAATACGAAATGAATTAATTACCCTGACGTCGTCTCTCCGACACATCGCCGCAGCACACACGACATTTTTCTTTCAACTTGTGAAGAACCGGCAAAGATAACGAAAACGTCATTATGGCTTCCAATCAACACCACCACCACCAGCATTATAACCACAATCCCCCAAATCCCTTACGACCCTACTACATTCCTCCGCCTCCAACTTTCGGTTCATCTTCACCAGCCCCTACTTCAGCTCCTGTAGCTCCTGCTATCCCTGGTGCACCCAGCAGCTATGACATCCTACAGGACTTTAAGGACTATTCAGAAGACTATATCGACAGCCCATCTGTCGGGGAGGCGATGAGAGGCTTCTTAGATCAAGCAATTTTAAAATATACGTCTATATTGATTAGCCAACCGTTTGAGGTTGCGAAAACTGTGCTACAATGCCAGTATGTGCCCAGACGGGAAGGAAAGAGCAAGCACCATCATTCTCGAGGGTTTTCAGCCGCTGAGGAACAGGAGGGCGATTCCGAGGAAGAGGAAACCAAAGAAGCAGAGGCAGAAGAGAACCCTTGGACAACATTTGAAGAAGTGCGCATGAGCTACAATGATTTTTACTGAGTTATTTCCTGACTACTTTGATAGGAAGCGGAAGATTCGGATGATGAGCCAAAATATTTTGCATCCACAGCCTCCCCAGATTCATCTCCAACTCTCCGACCGACAAGAACACCGGCCACTGGCCCTAAAAAGATGACGGATAGAGCGGGCTATGTTTTGGAAGATAAGGAAGGAATTCCGCGACCTGATTATCAGATTCAAAAATGTAGTAGTGGGGCTGTCAACGAAGCTCTGAAAGCACTATGGGCCAAAGAAGGGGCTTGGGGGATCTGGAAAGGTTTCCCCACCAGTTCTTGATGTCATCATGGAGATAGTATTAATTCCAGGCGGCTCTATAGGCACGAATGCAACTTTCATCCATTCTGTGCTAGTTTCAGCAATGGAAACATGGACCACGTCCTTCATTTCGGCTGTTTTATCGCTACCGGACCCAGGCGTAACAGATATTGCAGATTCTACTCATCCGATGGCGTCTCTAGCCGTTGCCGTTGCCGCATCAACACTCACAGCACTGCTACTATCTCCTCTGGACGTAATCCGTACCAAGTCAGCACTCTTCCTCCACACTATACGCATCCGATCCTAACTAAAGTTACAGATTAATCCTTACTCCGTCATCCTCTAAACCCCGGAACCTCCTCCCCGCTCTCCGTGCTCTCCCTAGCTACTTCATCCCTACAAGTCTTATCCTCCCAACAACCCTGCATGCCGCCATCCCCTCCTTCATCTCCCTCACCACGCCTTACTTTCTAAAAACTAAGCTCAATCTCGATCCACTTCTTACGCCCCACGCGTTCAACTTCTTCGCCTTCCTTTCTTCGACTGTTGAGATGTTTGTCCGTTTACCCCTTGAAACGGTGCTACGACGAGCACAAATCGCCGAAGCGAAGCCGGAACGGACTATCGTTCCCGTGGGGAGGTATGCTGGTGTTGCAGGCACAGCGTGGGTACTCATGAAGGAGGAGGAGCGAGGGAAATGGGGATTCGAGGGGCTGTACCGAGGATGGCGCGTTATGGCATGGAGCAATGCTGGTGTGTTGGGATTAGGGGTGCTTGGTGTCCAAGGTGGGACGACGCACGAGTTTTGAGTAATTTGACGGCGGACGGTGCCAAAAAGGATGGATGGAGAGGGATATAGACTCGCAGGACTAGACAGTGATGACGACATGACGAGTATTCATGGAATAGTTTTGTTTTCTTGGTGGGACGGGGGTGGATGGCCTTTTTTCTTCTCGTTTCTTTTATTGTAAATGGAGCGGGTTTGGAGTTTTTGATTGTGTACTCTCTCTCTGCGTTTCTTCTTACGGCGGATATTTGTTCTTTGGGATCCCCCTCAACAACTTTCTTGGATACACGCTTCCTCTCTCGACTCCCTCTGGTACATAAAGTACATAGATTCATACATACCTGATACAAAACATTTGATGTGATATCTTTTAGTCTTTCCTCCACTGCGTTTTGCTGGATAGAAATATACTGTTCTGTGTGCTTTCCTGCCTGTAGGAAATGGGTAGTCTTGAATGTTGATAAACACCTCGGGGCTAAGAAATGAGTATAAACATGGCAGCTCTACGGGGATAAAAGTGCTGTAATATTGGTAAGATAAAGGGTGAATACTTATTCACGAAGCATCACTCGTGCTCAGCCATCCAGGGGTCTTGTTGGGAAGCCCCATTTCTCCGTGTGGTGCATTTGGACCTGTTACATGTCCCATACCATATAAGCTGTCTGTACTGACACCCTAACGCCGAGTAATTGACGTATTACGGACGTTAACGGATGCTGGCGTACGCGAGGTTATGCGGGTCTCAAAAGGGCAGATTTTTCTTGATGTCCTATCTACAAATTGTGCTCTCTTTATCAGCCATTACTCGACTACTTAATGGTTGATCAAAAGGAGTGCTACAAGTCTTCTGGGTAGAAGAATGGTGGGGTGGTTTTTACTGAGGAATGGTCGAAATATATGCTACGACGGCGTGGACATCATTGAGGAAACTGTTCCTCTTTAACCCACACTCCCCGTATCTTTGCAGCAGACAGCAGTGGTTCAAGCGGGAATGATGCCTCGTTCAAATTGAGATGGGAATAAACAACGAGTACATATGGAAAAGAATCGCTTTCATATAGTCTTGCGCGATGGGGGGGTATCAATATTTCCCTAATACGTACACGGAACGAGAAAAAACAACACGGTGGATCCATTCACCGCGCCCATAAAACCCAAGCAACCAAACGCCAGCCATGACAGTGACAGAACTTGTTATCCTACCCCGCATAATTCCCTACTCATGTCCCCTACTCCTTAAATCCCTAACTAGCGCCTTAGCCTCCTCGACCTCCTGTCCATCCTGGCAAAGCACATTCGCGAGCTCCTGGGCACGATTCCAGTTCTGGTTCACAAACTCCCAGCGAGCCAACCACATACGTGCCTGTCCGGTGACAGTGGTAACACCCACGCTCTCCTCCTCCGCCATACACGCCTCCATCCACTTCGCAGCCTCCTTGGGCTGGCGCATCTTCTCGAACATGACTGCGATCTGGTGAAGGATCTGGGGGTCGAAGCCACGCTGTTCGCCAACGACAGCGGAGGGGTGTGAGTCTGGATTTGGTGGGGGGTTGAGAGTGATTAGGGCGCGCTTGAAGGACTTGATGGCTTCTCCCGGCCGGTTCATGCGGTCGTAGCATTGGCCCATTGCCTGCCACATCTGTGAGTCGTAGGGACGGAGGGCAGCGGCGCGTTGGAAGTAGAATAGGGCGTAGTAGTGCATTTCGAGGACTTCGTAGGAGAGGCCTAGGCCGTACCACGCGCGGTAGTCTTTTCTATTGACATCTACGGCTCTGCGGTAGGCTTCGATTGCGGCGTGTGTGTTCTTCATCTCCACATATTCGTGCCCCATTAGGGTCCACGCTGAGAGACAGGTTTTGTCAAGTGTGAGTGCACGGCGGAAGTATTGTACCGCCTTTTCGTGCTCGGATTTGAGGGAGTAGTAGTTGCCGACCACGCAGTTGGTTTCCGGGCGGAAACGGTCGGTGGTGAGTGCGAGCTGTGCGATGAAGCCGAGCTTGGGCCGCCGCTCCATCACGTATAGGATGTTGGAGTAGTGGTCGAGGTAGTCGATGCGGTGAGGGTCGGACTTGACCAGCTGGTCGAATATGGTTTCTGCCTCATCGAACTCTCGAGCATGGTAGTAGAGGAGCGCGCGCTGAGTCTTGAGCCAGGTGGAAGTGGGGAAGATTGAGAGGAGGTCGGTGAGCTGTGAGTGGATGGGGTCGCCGGTTTGGTAGAGTTCCTGGTTCGTGGAAAGGACGAAAAGGTTGGTCATGATATTGTTCGGGAGGGATGTGAGGATGGCGTTGAGCTACAATTGTGGTCAGCACCTATGAATCTGAAAGGCGGGAGAGGAGGGGGCAGCATACGTCTGATAGAGAACCTACTGTCCCTGCAAGCTCTTGCCACGCACACCAGTTGTAAGGGTATAGATTCACACTCTTTATCAGCGCACCTTGCGCCTCTTCTTCGTTCTTCTGCCTCAACAAGACCACACCATACAACCATAACAGGAAGCTATCGTCCTCACTCCAATCCAGCCCATTGCCCTCCTTATCAGCAAATATTGTTTCTAGTGCCGCTAGGATTGCGGGAACCTCTTTGTTTTGCGTAGCTGCGCCATCCAAGGGTCCCAATACCATCTCCGAACATTCCTCTTTCCGCTTCTCGCCAGCCATAAACTTTGCGTACAGGTGAATGAAGCGCGATTTAGCAGATTTGCATTTGTCTAGCACGTACGACGAGCGATCAAACTCACGCACATCGAAGTAGGATTTGGCGAGCAGGAAGGTTGAGAACTCGGACGCCTCGAGCGCAGCCTCGAAGAGATCTTTGGATGCGGGGTGGAGGTAGGCTGGCGGGAGAGTGGTGGGGGTTGAGGGCAGCGGGGCCATGGAGGTAAGCAATTCTGCTGCCCTGAAACGCGTCAATAGCCATTGCACAGATGGAAGAGATCTCCTAGCTGCGAGCGGGAGGAGGGGTAGCTCACCACTTTGCACCCTGGTAGAGACATCGTTCAGAGCACTTGAGGGTGGCAGTTTGCAGAGCTGTGTGCAGCTGGAGCAGATCCGGCAGTTCGGTCGCCATGACTGCAAGTTTGTGAGGGGTGAAGGGTGAGAACGATACGCAATTCGGAAGAGGTTGAAGGTTTTGGAGGAGGTGGTGTTAGGAGATGTATAGGTGAGAGCGTTACCAGTTCACGTTCAAGGAAGTGCACAAATGGTTAGTTACGTGCACAGAGCACTGTTAGATCATTGTGTATGACTCGGAGGGTAGTACTTTCGTTATTTACTCGGCCTCGGCCAAAAATGGAAGCAGTGCTCTCTCCTGCCCACAACATCTTGAATTGGCTTCCCTCGCCGCCTGTTTTCTGCACTCCACCATCCACGCATTCAACATTCGACGATGGTTGTTTGCATTTGGTCAATGCCAACGGAGGTTTCCGCCCAGTTCCGCATTGGCTGAGTGCCCTGCAAGTCGCCTTCTATACTATGGACTGCTATGGTGAATTGCAGGGAAGCACATTCAAGTTGGGTGCGCGGTGTATAAGCGCATGCGGAAAGGTAGAATTACAGTGGAAAGGCAAAGACTTTGCCTCAGGGTGTTGGAAGTAGCGGTCACTGGAAGAAAATCTAGAAGAAACTATACATTCAAGAGCGTCTACTGCTCTATCTATATACACAATGGCAACAATTTGACCGTCTGTAACCTTCTCTGCTGCACCGACTTAGGCACGCGGTCGAGTAGATTCCCAGCACTGCGATCTGCCACCACTACAGATCTCTACCGTGACGTCCAGCAGCGACTATGTCCAAAGACAAGATACTTGACATCTCTCTTTTAAGCCTCATTCGTGGGCTGATTACAGCGTAACCTCTTTCCTGGGGTGTGGCAGTCGCCATGCCTCACGCGAAATGAGTTTTGTCGGTTTGTTACCGTTAAGTCCAGTGTTGTTATTCGTTCCCGCCCACGATAATAATCCTGTCTCCCTCGACTCCCCGCACTCTTCTCTTCTCTTCTCCATCCCCACTCAATTCCCAACTCAATTCCCCACCCAATTCCCCACATTCCTCAATTCCTCCTCCCAATTTTCACGAACTTCGCCATAATGACGAATACCCGTCAATCCTTCGAGGCCGTCTTCAGAAATGTTGTCGTTCCTGAGATAATGGCCGAGGCAAGCAAGACCGGACTTGCAAAGAACGCCTGCGATTGGCTTGAGAATGTGTGTTTCCTTCTCCCACTCTAATAGCTGCTACTTGGATTTGCTGACTGGAGGCAGGCCATCCTCCACAACACCATTGGAGGAAAGTACAATCGCGGGATGACTGTCCCTGATACCTACCGCATCATCAAGGGCGTCGATGCACTTTCCGAGGAGGAGTACAAGAAGTCGTCAGTCCTCGGCTGGTGTACCGAGCTTGTAAGTTCCTGGTCATTAAAGCTTCGGTCCTGGCTAATGGATACTTCAGCTACAAGCTATGTTCTTGATCGCCGATGATATTATGGACGCTTCCTTTACTCGCCGTGGTTCGCCTTGCTGGTACAGGATGGTAACACTGCAGCACTCTCGAGCGGTGTTTCTCTACTCACTACTATGACAGAATGGCGTGGGCATGATCGCAGTTAACGACTCTCTTATCATCGGAGCCTCGATTTTCGTTGTCCTCAAGAAGTTTTTCCGCAACGAGCCCTACTACGTTGATATCCTTGAGCTTTTTAACGAGACCACCTTCCAGACTGAGCTCGGCCAGCTACTGGATCTCATTACTGCTCCAGAAGACAAAGTTGATTTGGGCAATTTCAACTTCCGCAAGTATTACTTCATCGTCCGCTACAAGACTGCATTTTACTCTTTCTACCTTCCTGTTGCCCTTGCCATGTATCAAGTCGGTGTGGCAACCCCAGAAAACCTTCAGCAGGCGAAAGACGTCCTCATCCCACTCGGCGAATATTTCCAGGTGCAGGATGATTACCTCGACTGCTACGGTGACCCAGAACACATCGGCAAGATCGGAACCGATATCCAGGACAACAAGTGCGGATGGCTAATCAACAAAGCTTTGGAGATTGTCACCCCTGAGCAGCGTGCCTTGCTCGACCAGCACTACGGACAGAAGAACGCGGAATCCGAGAAGAAGGTCAAGGAGCTGTATCTTGAGCTTGACGTTGCTCGTCACTATAAGGAGTACGAAGCAAAGGCTATCAAGGAGATTGAGGCTCTGATTGAGAAGGTGGATGAGTCTCAAGGTCTCAAGAAGGCAGTTCTTACCGGCTTCTTGAACAAGATTGCAGGCCGTACTCGCTAGGTTGGGAGGTTGGGCGATGGCGGTAATCAGATAATGGGATGGTGTATGATGCTCGAGCAATAATGAATAATAATGCTGTGCTAAGTGTTACGACTAGCCACAAAAGACCTATTGTTGATGTCATGTCATAGAAAATTAATGATCTTGTTTGAACCCGGAGTGTGTTGATGAATGCGGGTTTCTCTCCTGTACTTGGAACGTGCACTGATTCACGAGAATGGGTTCGGGCGCCCACAGTTTCACGATTCTCCATGTGGCACGGGGGTGTGTATTATCTTCCACGTGGCTTACACGCGTGGATATTCGGGAGTGCACAGGAGGGAGAGAGGGATATAACCCAAAATGAGGGCTAGGGTTCTCAATATCGGGAGTGAGTGTTTTGGGTTCCTCCGACGCTGATCCTCAGGGCCGAGGTTACAGCTCGTCATAGAAACACAATAGGGATCATATAATGCACGTTTCAAAAACTGCGAGCAGCTGTAGGAGCGGGATCTGCGTGAGTTTTGAGTGTACAAGTGTGAGAATCCATGAATGAGTGTCGTGGTAGGTATCGATATATATTAGGCTCACAACACATCTATATAGATTATATCCCCCACCTCCATCACCGTTAACCAACTCGAAACCCAAACTCCAAAACACCCCCTCCTACATTAATAATACCCACCAACTTCACTCTTAACTGCCCACACCGGACTATTCGGCAGCAACTCCGGCAACGACGGCGGCGGTAGTAGCGGCGGAGTCGTCACCGACGAACGAAATGGAAAAACTAACACCAATAACTTCCCTTTGCGGTCTACACATACTAGTCTCTCCCCCTGACATGAGAACGCGAGTTTCCCACCCGCAGCATCGGGGAAGTTCTGGACTGCAAGCCGCTCTACGCTCTTGACGAATGCAAGAGTTGTGAGGTTGTCGTCGTCGTCGAGGTATGTTACGGGCGTGATCCAGATGTTTCCATTCTTGCTGAGGAAGGCGCAGGCGTCGCCGTGGGGAGATACTGCGGAGTGGGTTGTTCGGCTGCTGATTTGGCGGATGCTGCGTTGGGAGGGGGGGCCCGAGTGGCCCGAGTACATTGCCTCTGTGAAGGAGCCACCGAAAGAGCTTTTTGTGTTGTGTACTGGGAAGGTGCTGATTAGGATGTGTCGTGTGTCGGGGAAGAGGGTTACGCCTGTTGGGGTTTCTGCTTCTGGGCCCTGGTGCTGTTAGTGACTGGAGAGGGGGGGAAGGGGAAAAAAAACCGAGGTTCGTTTGAGCTGGCTACTGGATAGTAGCCGCGGTTCGCCGGGGCGGGAGATGTCCCATGTGAAGTAGTATCCGAACCGTGGAGTGCCACAGGTGACGTAGTTTCCGTCTTTTGAGAGGGTGAGGATGCTAGGTGCATCTTGGGGTTGCTGTGGGTGGATTGGCAGATGGATGTCTTTTCCGCATCGTTCGTAGCGGTGGCCATCGTATGTGTGTGAGTTCATCCTGTAGATGCGGAGCATGCCGATGTCTTCCCCCTTGAGCGCTTTGGTGAGACCAACTACTAGCTTGTTGGTTGTGATGTCGACAGTGTTGTACTCCCACCCCTTGATGAGGTCGTTGTAGATAACGTTGCATTCGTCGGCCAGATCGTGCACTTGCAGCTGTTCCAGTGATTAGAGTCGGGCCCGTAATGGGGTGTAAAGGTACGAACCCGTTCTTTGGTAATCGCTACCACATATCGATCAGAAACAGCTGCAGCTTTATACTGCCAGTGAACCTTGCTCTTTTTCAGCCCCTCCCATTCCCCGAGACGATATTGAAACTTTGGCTTCAATTGCGGAGCCTGGTCTGGTGCTGGAATAGCAAACACCTGAAAACTATGTGGCGAGAGGAAAACGACATGCTTCGCATCAACAGAAATATATGTGCTGAAGCAGGAATCCTTCGAGTGGAACTTGTACGCTTTCTCAATAGGCGCTACCTCATAGTCAGCAAAAGGCCCTACTGGCCCAGAAACATACTCGATGCCGATATCTGCGATTGGCGGCAATGGAGTAAACCGCGGTTGCTGGGGTGTGCGAAACCCATAGGCTGTGCGGCTTCGAGGCTTCTCATCACGTACTCCCGTGGCGGAATGGCTGCGTGCTGGTCCGACGAAAGGCTCTGGGGCATCGCGGTCCTTTATAGACGCTGTTTGCGGCCCGGGGTCGGCCAGGGGTGGTAATGGTTTGTCGAGCTGGAGACTCCATGATCGCTTTGATCTCGACACTCTTGATTGTCTTCGTATTGTGCCTGGTGCTGTTTGTTTGGATGATGTCCGGGAGAGCGAAGGTTCGGGGTAGGTTGAGACTGGCGACATTTCGGTGACCTGACTGGCCGCATCACTAGCAAAAGACTCTAAAGTTTCACTAGACCGACTCCTAAGAGGCAAATCATATGCCGACTGCGATGAATAGCGGGCTGGAACGGGTTTTCGCATGGGCATATCACTTAGCGATGAGTGACGGGAGTGACGACGGTAGTGGTCGTAATGCTTAGGTTCTTCGAATAATGAAAGGCCAGAGGGGTATATCTGGCTCGTATCACGGTATATGAAAACATCGTCGTCTGCATTGGATGTGGTTGCATCGGAGAATTTGTGGGGGCTTTGGGGAGAATTCAAAGGGATTACCGGCGATTCTTCCGGAAAGCCATGCTCTGATGTTGGACTGAGAATGGTTTGCCATGTGTCAGTTGGGCTGGAGAGAGATTTGCATGTTGTGGTGTCAGTAGGGCTGGTAAGTGTGGATTGATCGCAAGTAGGAGTGGGGGTAAGGCTGTCGCTGGATACGGTCTCCCATGATTGTCCAACGCTGGATAATGTGGGAACCTGGCTAGGCAGACTGCTTGGAACCGGGCTTGACGTCCGTTCAACCTCGTTATTCCAAGGTGTTTTGATATGGATAATCTCGTCGAAAGATGCTGGGGCTTTCCCGGCTGACGAACCTCCCTGCAGATGGCGTTGCATTGATTCGGCCGCTCCAGTAGAGAGCACGTTCTTCTTCTCGCAGTGATCCATAGCCTCGCGTTTCTCAATCTTAAGTTGTTCCACTCGGTTTCGGGATTCCAGTTTCTGCTTTTCAATCCTGGTATCGAGGTCACCAACGGGTCTGGATGTATACTCAATTTCAAGATCCAGATTACGCATGGTATCATAGTACTCCCTTTCGCCAACGCCCAACGTGGAGCAGATGATGATCTCGAACTAAATTCAATGCTCAGCACCACGTCCCATCACTCTGTCCATTTGGCGGTACCTACGGCTTTGTATCGGAACGCCCTTTTGTCTGAATTTCGGATTAAGTCCAGCGCAACTGCTTTGGAGTTTTCAACGATGTTCTTAGATGTTGGAAATGCTGTGACCAGTTGGCTGAGTAAATCCAGAAGTCCACAGACAAACATTTGAACATCCCATATAGAGAGAATATCACCACTATCCTCGAATCTAATCGAATTTGAGACATCATGTCTAATATTGTCAAAAAAGTGGAGCTGTCGCTTCAATTTTTCGATAATAGTCTGCGCAATATCGCCCGCTAAAGTGCTGGCATCGTTTGGGTTGCTGGACTTTGATTGATGGTGTGAAGAGATTACGCCAGTTGTTTCTTCATACAGATGCCGCATTTCTTTATGCCATGGTGACGGAGGAGCCGTTATACGAGCGAAGACGGCGTCTATAGTCTTTTTGCTAGGCAAATCTTCTAATTGATTCTAAGAATATAAGCACAGTGTACTCCGATTTGTCTAAGATATCACTTACAACGAAACCTGCAGCAAATATAAAATGGATAGCTTCTTGATTCAGGTCCTTGAATGTTGGGAGGTCACTTGGAAGGCCTCGAATGAGATCGCATGCGTAACGAGTGAGGAATTCATTCTCGCCGGTTCTGAAGCTATCGGGTCCGCCATTTGCCTGTCTAGCCTCGTTTTCTGCATCGCGCTTTGTGACATCCCGTAGTAGCTTAGCGTATACATCGCTGTTCAACCCTTCGATCTTCAATTGATACAGTAACGAAAGTGCAGAGATTAGAGTTCGTAGCTGGAGCTCTCGAGATGGTGACGCGCTATCGCTCTCTTTCCTGGTCAGCCTACCAGACAGAACCCCAGCAATTCTGAGGATGTGATTCTCGTCAAGGATAGCCTCGGGCGGCAGTGTCGGTTTCATAGGGATGTACAAGACCTGTAGATCTAGGATAACCTTGAGAAAATAGACCGAATTGTAGGCGAAAGCTTTCTCCATCCTGTCCAACGTATTGCTAACAATATCGTTGATGCCCGGTAGTAGCCATAACATTTCCTGAACAGCGATAAAAGGATCGACATATCCTGTGGTTGTCGGTAAAGGGGTATGAAGTGTGAACTGAGAGTGTTTTGAGAGCGGAAATAGTTGCGACGCCCGAATGTTCGCTGTCGTAGTTGCTGCTTGTAACCCCGCAGACGAACCATCGTAGTAAAAGGCTTCGAGATCTGATCCATTGCGCTGGCTAGACGCAGTCTCGACTTCGTCTTCAGTATAAAATGACGCGGTCGTAGCCCATTCGGTCGCAGCAGAGAGAGTCATGATTTGCGACTTAAGAGGTCATATTAGCCATCTATTTAGGTAGGCAGATTGGCTAGCTTGTAGATGGTATGCGGCGGGCGGCGGCGGCGGAATGTTTGTGGGATGAGTGCGGCGACAAGAAAGACACAGCAATATTAACGAGCGACTTGAGTTCTTGGGACTTGATGTGTGCTTCGGAAGAGAGATGGGATACAGCGATTTTAATTGCTGCAGTTCTGGTTCCACAATTCCCACCATCCAAAGAGTACGTATGCAAGGCTTCTCGTGTCATTAATTGGGGTGAACAGGCATCTCTGCAAGCTGTTTGTGCTTTCACCTCCTCATGCAAGACTGAACATCCAGGGGCACTACTGCTCACGGCGCTTGAAGTGCATTTCTTCTCCGGAAACACACTCAGGGAGCCGAGGACTAAGTACCTATTCACCTTCATACTGAATAGAGTAAGAAGGGTTAAGTTCACGCAAGGCTGAAGATCCTTGTGTAAGCGTCAGAACTCAACCCGATGAAGTCAGCACGACGCCATAGGATGCAAAACATCTGCAGAGCCGTCACAATGTTGAGCTGCCACAATAGTTTTCATAACGTCGACAGCTCTGTATTGGTAGTTGATGCGCGTCCTTTCAGGGCCTTCACAACGTCAATCGCATTCACGGCGCCACATTAATATGCATCTGACGGTGCACTTTGCCTCGTTTCAAAGTTTTCCTGGTAGACACATTTGTGGATCTGCAACGGGCAAAGGTTGAATTTGTTTGTGAGATGAACCAATGCCGAGCCACATCTATCCAAGTTCCAAAAAGCTAGGACTGGGATCGTTGCAATCGGCATCATGAATCTCGGAAGAACGTGTGAGAGTCGGCAAATCGAGAGCTTAATTTAGTGTCATTGCGGTACCAGGACCGCTCGGCTTTTGTTCGTCTATCATCGGCCGTTGCTTTGTGGCACCGTATCTAAAGCAGTCAGTTTTGACTGCATACGGCGACTCAGTACAGTAGGGTTATGGTTACATGCACGTATAATAAATATATCTCTGCAGATAATAGATGGAGAGAGAGTTTCTCTAGGACGAGTTGCGGGTGATGAGGCGTGCTTTTTCCTTTGGAGCAAGTTTGTGACGCGCGTTTGTCCGTGTAGGAGCTTGAGAACACCTGGTAAATTTGGAGAGTTGACTGACGACGACAGTGCTAGTATTCTTGCTGGACGAACAGAGTATATACCATTCAGATCGAAGTGTATGGAAAGATAGAAACAAGATTGCAAAAGAATGATTGGCACAAAAAGGACGAATCTGTAATCAGAGGGAGCTTGACAGTTGCATAGCTTGATGTTCATCACGTGCAGCCTAACAGAATCGAACGAGGCACAACTCACCAACATTTCAATCCCAGACCTACGAATCCATACTAAAGATACCGTAAACCCCGCTATCACCGTCCATCATCACCAGCAGCTCCTCTAGTCCCTCCTCCTGCCTCTGCATCTGTATCTTTCATCCGTCCGATTAGTATCCATCTATATTATCGCGCTTCTTTTACTCGAGCTCTAGCTACTCCTGTGTTCAATCGCCCATGTCACAGCCAACGTACGTTCACCTTAACCTGACTGTTCCTTCTTTGCAAGCACCCAAGGTTCGAGGGCACCACTGACAATAGTAGGAGCATCAACGTAAACGACCCCGGCTTGATCACACTCGTCAACAAGCTACAAGATGTGTTCGCAACCGTAGGGGTAAGCTAACTTCCTCTTTCTGGTGTTTTGCTTCGCTACTAACTCATCTCCACCCAGGTCCAAAACCCTATAGATCTACCTCAAATCGTCGTTGTAGGGTCTCAGTCCAGTGGAAAGAGTTCTGTCTTGGAAAATATTGTTGGGAGAGATTTGTATGGACTTTCCGGATAATAGGAGGCACATGGTGCTAATGTGTTGTGACAAGTCTTCCCCGAGGAACCGGTATCGTGACGAGACGACCCCTCGTAAGTGGATCCCATCTTCCTTGCTTAGGCCGTTCTGTATACCAATAATTTATAGGTCCTCCAACTTATCAACCGTCCCCCTGCTCCAAAAGCAAATGGAGTAGATGATGGCATCGCCGACCTTCAGATATCCGACTCCGCCGCAAATGCTGATGAGTGGGGAGAGTTTCTTCACATTCCCGGCCAAAAGTTCTTCGACTTTAATAAGATTCGCGAAGAGATTGTCAAGGAAACTGAGGCCAAAACGGGAAAAAATGTTGGAATTTCGCCCAAACCAATTGGTCTCCGGATATTTTCGCCACGTGTCTTGACGTTGACGTTGGTGGATTTGCCTGGATTGACAAAAGTACCGGTTGGAGATCAACCTGTGGATATTGAGCGACAGATCCGAGAGATGGTGCTGAAGCAGATTCAAAAGACCAATTCCATAATTCTGGCGGTTACCGCTGCAAACACGGACTTGGCCAATTCTGATGGTTTGAAGCTGGCTCGGGAAGTTGATCCCGATGGTTAGAGTTCTCTCCGCAATGGCAATTTTGCACTTCTCACTCCTATTACAGGTCAACGGACAATCGGCGTTCTCACCAAGATCGATTTGATGGACGAGGGAACCGACGTTGTTGATATTCTTGCTGGCCGGATTATTCCGTTGCGACTGGGATATGTCCCAGTCGTCAACCGTGGGCAGCGCGACATTGACAGCCGGAAAGCAATCTCGGCCGCTTTGGAACATGAGAAGGCCTTTTTCGAAAACCACAGATCATACAGGAATAAACATACGTATTGCGGAACACCGTATCTCGCTCGGAAGCTCAATATGGTGGGGTTTGTTCCATCGGGAGTCGCTGTTGAAGCCCGAAACTGACAAGATGCTCTGTAGATTCTAATGATGCATATTAAAAATACACTTCCTGAAATCAAGACTCGTATTCAGGGTTCTCTTGCCAAATATCAAGCCGAACTTTCCCAACTCGGCGACTCCCTCCTTGGTAACAGCGCCAATATTGTGCTTAATATCATTACCGAGTTCTGCAATGAATATCGCACGGTCCTCGAAGGTAATAACCAAGAGCTTTCTAGTGCAGAGCTGTCCGGTGGTGCTCGTATTAGTTTCGTTTTCCATGAGTTATACGCCAATGGTGTTAAGGCTGTGGATCCTTTCGACGATGTCAAGGATACTCACATTCGAACTATCTTGTACAACTCCTCTGGATCGTCTCCCGCATTGTTTGTAGGCACCACGGCATTCGAACTTATTGTCAAGCAGCAAATTAAGCGATTGGAAGATCCGAGCTTGAAGTGTGCTAGTTTGGTTTATGATGAGCTAGTTCGGATATTGTCGCAGCTTTTACAGAAGCAGGTATGAGGTCCCTGCTAGTTTAGTTGCGAAGGCTGAGATTAACATACAGCAGTTCTTCAGGCGTTACCCCTCGTTGAAGGAGAAGTTCTATCAAGTCGTCATCCAGTTTTTCAAGAAGGCAATGCAACCAACAAACAAGTTGGTCACCGACTTGGTAGCGATGGAAGCATGTTACATCAATACAGGACATCCTGACTTTATCAACGGACATAGAGTGAGACTTTATGATTCTCCATAAGTTTTCTAAATGCTAATTTTTCGGGTCAAAGGCAATGGCTGCAGTAAACGAAAGGCACTATGCGTCAAAGCCCGTGCAAGTTGATCCTAAGACTGGTAAACCGCTGCCTGGTGGTGGAAGAGAATCGCCCAACCCGCAGAGCTTGGATAATGAGAAGGAGGGGTTCTTTTTCTCTTTCTTTGCAGCCAAGAATAAGAAGAAGATGGCAGCTATGGAGCCGCCGCCTGCCAAATTGATGGCATCGGGAACATTGTCCGAGCGAGAAAACTTGGAAGTCGAGGTCATCAGTACGTTAAGCAGCCTCCTATTTTTTGGGTGTGGGACGGTGCTGACATGTCTTCTAGAACTCTTGATACAGTCTTACTACAACATTGTCAAGAGAACAATGATTGATATGGTTCCAAAAGCTATCATGTTGAACTTGGTGCAGTAAGTTTCTATCTCCGCTTACCTCCGCAAGTAACATCTCACACATGCACAGATTTTCCAAGGAGGAAATGCAAAGAGAGCTTCTGGAGAATCTCTACAAATCAGATCAGCTCGAAGACCTCCTTAAAGAGAGTGACTACACCATCCGACGGCGAAAGGAGTGCCAGCAAATGGTGGAGTCTTTGTCAAAAGCACAGGAAATTGTTAGCAGCGTGGGTTAGAAACCGCGTGTGGGTGTGCAAGCCAAGGAAGAGCTCGTTCCCGGAGGGTTGGCCTTGCGCAAGTTGTTAGAGTCGATAGAGAATAGTTATGAGAGTGAGAGTATTGTATGGAGGAGTGTGGATAGGGGTTTTCCCTTTCGCCTAGATTGATGATTTATGTTTTATGGCGGCTTTTTCTTGGTTCTTGGTTCTTGGTTTGTTCCACGGACGCCGACTTTATGTTGCTGGCTTTACGAGGAAATGGTTAATGTCAATACCTGGGTTTTCTTGAATTGGACTGGTGTGGTTTTATACAGATGTGATATCGTACGATTTCTTTGTGTATCGCTTGAATTAACAACTCACTTTGTGCCTAAGTGAGATATCACATACATCTATATACAATGCGTATATCCTTCCTCGCTCACACGACAATAAACAATAAAATATCAGTGGGGGTAGGTATTCCAGCAATACAACTTCTACATCGCGTACATCTCCCGTCATCCTCACATAGCCCCACTATAAGCTCTTCAACAAATCCCAGAGCGCACTAAAATTGGGAAACTCATGATGAATCACATTCACAAGCCAATACGTATCCGCGACCTCGGTCAGGAACTTGCTGGTCGCTGACCGCGGGGAGTACACCCTACTCCACTCCTGCCAGATAGTGAATGCCTCGTCCTTCCACGCCTTGAAGTTTACTTCCTCGATTATCGTGGGTGTTATAATTCTATCACTCGTCAGCCATAGTCCGCTGGTATTGACCGGAATATGTACTCTTTTGCCTTAAACGCTCCCCAAGTAACGGCATTCAGCGCTTCGTCACTCGCTTTCACATTACTCCTGTACTCGCCCTTCCCGTTGGCAGCATAGTACGACACCGAATCCCCATCAAGCTCCTTCAATCTCTGTTCCAACCGCTCCAGATCCTGTGGGGGCAAAAAGAACTCCACAAACGCCTTCTGCCACACAAAGCCCCCATCGGGACCCCAGCCGAATGTTGGGTCGCCACTCCGACAGCAGTTGACGGCTGGTTGAGACGCCACTGTCCACCACCCTTTCTTGTTTAAGGCTACAAGCTCGTTCTGAATGACCTTTGACTCCTCGTTGAGGCTCTGCTCGCTCCATGGGATAGCGGTGAGTTCGCGATTGATGTAGCGGACGAAGAGGTCGCTGACGTCGGTGGAGGATACGGGGTAGCCCCAGAGATTGATGGCTTGCGCGTGCGACATGTGCAAGGAGGGGCCGTAGCCATCGATATCGCCGAAGGCCGGAGAGCGGGCATCGCCAAATCGACCGTTCGGAAAGTCGTCCCATGTTGCCTCTCGACCCAGTGTCCCCTCACCTTCGGAGATAGCGAGCGTTACGCTCAGTGGTTGGTCCGATTGCTTGTTGGTTTGTAGGAACCCAGCTTGTTTTGCGGATTCAAGAAGCATTGAATCACGCCGTCCTTCAATTTTGTCAACGATAAGGTGGTTATTGGGATCTATGATTGAGGAGGCGCGCCGGTCTCGCTGCTGCCCGTAGGCGACGAATTTGCTATCAAGGTCGTCTTCAAAGACTGCACTTTCTTCTGGCGATGGGATGAGGTGGCAGCGTTCTAGGACGAAGGAGATGACTTTTTCGAGGTTGAGGGTGTAGAAGTGGAATCCAATGGGTTTGGCTAGAAGTGAAGAACGTAGTTTAGAAATGATCTCGGTGAGGATATCGACGCCCACATCCTTGACTTTTGCATCATCTCCCTTGACGCCCTCGAGGCGCTGCTGAATACTTGCTGGCAGCGAGGCACCGGAAAGTTTCGTCGTCCGCTGCAGGATGTGGTAATTCTGTATTGGCATCAACCCGGGTAGTATCACCATGTCCTTAAATATCCCCGAAGGGTCGTCCCGCAGCATCTTCTCGAACGAGATATACTTGTCGACATCGTAGAACAACTGCGTCATGAGAAAGTCGGCGCCAGCTTTGACCTTCTCGATAAGATATGGCAGGTCCCTAACTGGGTCCTGGTGCTCTGGACAAGATCCCTCCGCATAACCCTCCGGATATATCGCCACGCCTATACAGAAGTAGTCTCCATACTTCTTGCGAATATACCTCACCAGATCTACAGCCCACACAAATTCCCGCTGTCCATCATCCTCCTCGCTCGGCGGGTTGAAGTATTCTTCGTTCCGTGGCGGATCTCCTCGTAGCGCAAGGATATTGCGGATCCCAATTTTCTTTGCTGATTCGAGCGCATCGTCGAGGAGCTTTTTTGACATGTTGGTGCATGTAAGGTGGAGGCATGTTGTGAGGTTGAGGTGGCTCTGGCAGACTTCAGCGAGTTGGAGGGATTTGGTGGATGTCGATCCGCCGGCTCCCCATGTTACGGTTACAAAGAGCGGCCGGAGAGCAAGTGCCATTCGCTCCAGACGTGCTGTAAGATTTTGGAAGCCCTGCGGAGCGTGTTAGTGGCCGGCTCAAGCCGCGATGAGGTAGGACACTCCCGGTGACTTGCCATCTCTGTCTTTGGCGGAAAGAACTCCAGACTATGGAATGCCTCCCCAGGCGGCAGAGCCGCAATCTTGTCGGTGATTTTCTGCATATGCGCGGTGAGATGAAGAAAGTGCGGAAATATGGATAGTGATGATGATTTTGAGGTGGCAACCGTATTGGTAGTGGTGGCGGTGGGAGCTGCTGACGGCAAGGGTAGCTTGTCGATTGCGGCGGGAAGCGAAATGGAAAAGGACTAGTTCGTACGACCCAGTTGGTGATAATTGATGGAGTAAATATTTAATGGAGCGGAAGCTGTTAAAGGGTTGAAGTCGAAGACTCGAGATATATAGTAATGGGCAACTACTAATGGTTATTTTTCTATGGAAGTGAGGTTCAAACGAAGCACGGCACAATAAGAATCCCAAAGTATCGCCATATCCAGGGCTTCTTCAGCTTTATAAATACTCGATTCTTATTCCAACTGCGTCCAGCTGATCTATTTGATTCCGGGCTTCAACGTCAATTTATCACTGAGACCCCATGTGACTTTTGTCCAAGCAATCACTCCGTTCCATTCTGGCCTGCTTCCTTCAACATCCAATCGTCCACAGCTTTACAGACTGGCATCTCCTGCGGCTAATATTGGGGAACGTCGATAGGCTGCCTGGGCAGAATGACTGATTGCCTGCTGTCCTTGCAAAAGAAACGTCAGATATCGGTATAAAAGGCATTGTATGCCTAGTTCTGTAAGAAAATCCTGCAACGACGAGTGCTCCAGTTTCGTGTTCAGACTGTGCCTTTTTGAGCGTCATATTCGACCAGCATCGAACCACCGCACAATCGATAAACACGACTGGCAGATGGGTGAAACGGTTGACTCAGTTTACCAGAGCTCTGTTTGTATCATCTCCACACGAAGCCAAACGTCCCAATTGCAGGATCCTCAAGAGAAAATGTCAACTTACGGGAAAACAAATGAATGACTATGCTCGACGGACACTGGACTCATCTCTTTCCTCTACCACCTCCTCCCCTCAACTCTAGCCCGGATAAGGTTCGACGAACGTCAAAAGCATGTATCTCTCTTCAGGTCGTCACAGGGTCATGAGTTGCATCAGCAAGGGGAAACCCCAGCGAGCACCTCGTCGCGACGGTTTTAAAGGAGAACTCTAGGCCAAAAGACCAGAAGCTAATCTGGGCACAAACATCGATCACCAGCGGAGTCGAAACAGGGCACTGCGGAGGTGCTGTGTTCTGCTGGCGATGTTTCATACGAATTGATGTGTCAGTGTTGTGAAGAAGAGGAAGAGGGGAAAGCCGCATATAAGTGTGTTGCGGCTCGGCGAAACGGTTCTTGGCACGGAAAAACCGAAGGAAGCAACACACCTAGACCAGACTGTGGCCACCTGATAATGCTCGTTTCTTTATCTTTAGAATCTCATCCACGGTTCCTTGATTGCTACGAGTCCACAGGAACCATTTTACAGTTTCGGGTATATCTTCGGCTCATTCTTCGTGAGCAAAGCAAAGGGATTGGCAAATCAACCACGAAAGATGTAAGACAGAAAAAAGGAAGAGAAAGTTAATTTAAAAGGTCTAAATAAGAAGCATTTTACGTTGGAGCTTTCCTTTTCGAGTCCATTAGCATCTTCTGTTAAGACAATACCGGCTTGGCTGGGCCTGAATAATTGGAAATAACCCTTGTTCGAAAAGCCCCCTCTCGAACCAATCCATTGTCCTCCCTCACACCTCACATACCACCACCGCCAACCTCAAAGTACACCGCTTGCTCCACAACCGCACACACGTCTTCTGCCCTTCAACGACTTACGATTGTCCGCCGCTGCATACCACAACACTATCAAACACCTATTACCCACGCAATCAACTACATACACACCGCCTCCTCCATAAGTACACCTTGTCACAATACGATCCAACCATTCGAGAGTCTGTCGTACGATCAATCGATATCCTATTTCCTTTTCCCTTGTACTGAACGCTTTGTTTACCTCTTCTTCCGTCCCTCGTACATTTTCCTCCTCCGCCGACACTGCCATCACCACCGCCCATCCTCCTCCTCCTCCTCCCTTCTCCTCCTCGTCGCTCTCCGCCTCCTTCTCCTCCTCAGAGCCACCTCCTTTACGCCCTCTTCAGATTCTTCATCTTCATCTTCTTTTTCTTTTTCATTATCCGTCATCTCTACCGTAGCCGCCGCCAAAGCACTTATCAGTTGCTTGCCGCTCGTTTTCCCTCCCGTGGTAGTAACCCTCAACCACATTTTCATATTCCTCCCTCGGATTTCCAATGGAATCTTCCAACCCGCTATGGAACCGCCGCTCTAATAAGTAACTTCCCTGACTCCATTTCAATTGTACCGCTGGAATTCGGTTGCTTACATTCATCACAATAGCTCAACCAAACTTTCGCTTTCTATGTCCAGTACCTCATCCTCTACTACTACCACGACTACCACTTCCAGTGAATCTACTACCGCCAGGCTTTTTGCAGGACCACCGTCAGCACGCGTTCTCTCCTCTCACCGCTCCAAGAACCCGTTTGATCTCCATTCCATCAATACCTCCAATAACGCCCTCCCTTCTCCAACCACTGTCAATGGCCCCAAATCCGCTTCTGCCGCCTTCAACTTAGGCGCCGGAGGTGCTTTTGGTTCCTTTGGGCTCAAAACACCTAAAACCCCTGGTGCAGGCGGCGGCGATGGCTTGAGCGCTGCTAGTGCAAATGTCCCCGCTTTGCCAGGGGTGCCTGGAAAGGGTGGACTGACGGCTTCGGAGGTTGTCGCTGGCGGGAAGAAATCCGTTGTGCCCCCGGTGCAAGAAGTTCACCCGCTTAAGAGCACCTGGGTTGTGTGGTACCGTTCGCCTGGAAATAAGTTTCAGGACTACGAGAAGTCTACTCACAAGATTGCACATTTTGGAACGGTGGAGGAGTTTTGGGCGGTGTATTCGCACCTCCGGCGGCCGAGCACCTTACCACACGTGAGCGACTACCACCTGTTCAAGAAAGGAATCAGGCCGGTCTGGGAGGACAAAGAGAACAGAAACGGCGGAAAGTGGAATATCAGGTTGAAGAAGGGTGTTGCCAACCGATACTGGGAAGATTTGATGCTGGCGATTGTCGGTGATCAGTTCGGTGAAGCCGGCGAGGATTTGTGCGGTGCAGTCCTTAGCGTTAGAGGGAACGAAGATGTGTTGAGTGTGTGGACAAGGGTGGAAGGGTCAACCTGCCTTAAGATCAAGTGCGTTATTTCTGTAGTGTTGTTTGTGGGGTGTAGAGACTAACAGGAAAATAGGGAAACTGTCAAGCGTAAGCTTGGACTGCCTCAAGGAACTCGTGTTGACTGGAAGTCCCACGCATCTTCCCTCGAGGCCGTCAACAACAAGGCCGCATCCGCCACCGCACCAACTCAATCCCAATAGAACCCGAGTCGATATTCTTCTACTCGCTGCGTCGACCTGTGTAATAGTGTTTATTAAACCTATTGCCTCAGGTTTGCTGTCTGTCGCGTCCCACAGAATCTGGATTTCTTGTTATGTTGTAAACTAGCTCTTATTTATGGTGGATCGGAATCGGTACGGCTTATCTTTTCACTCATATCATCCGACTACTCGTTCACGCTTGGTTCTAGGGTCTATTTATTTCTTCTAGTCTTTTCTTCCTTTTGGTTTCCTTCGTTTTGTTTGTTTTGATATTTGGGATTGCATGGGTTGCTGTGAGCGAAAATTATTCTTGGATATTTATTGGGGGAGGCCGGTTTGCTTTGCTTTTGGTTCGGGGGTTACTAATGGTTCCATTATTTTTCCTCAGCCTGGGGATTGCTTGTTCTTCGTTGCGGTGTTGAAGTTATCGCTGAAGACACAGTTGGGGTTGTATGGAGTTGGGCCTAGAATATGTGGAGTCAAGGAGAGTAGAGGGAGGTGGAGGCAGAGACGTGGATTGGACTTACCACTGATGGAAATTCGGCCATGTACCTGTGCGAGAGTGGACAACGTTGGATATCAATAATATATCGAACAAAGTTGTCTTAACTATATCTCATGGTTATCGTATGAGCAAGACACTACTTGGAATATGGCATGATTATCTCCGATTCGGCTCTACTCAATTCTCCTCAACTCATTTCCCCGAGCCCACTCCACCGCGGCATTAGCAATCTTCTCCACCTCCTCTGCCACAGCTTCTATTCCTTTGCTTGCATCAATAGCGCTCCATTCACCACCCTCCCTTTCTCTCACTTCCTTAAAAACCTCTTTCACCTTCTCTTGCAGTTCTCGCTTTTCATATCGCTCCCCGCCAAAGCCTTCACGGCCCTCTGCAGTCACGGTAGGGAGGTCCAAAAAGATCACCGCATCAGGCTTCGGCAAGCCCACATCTGGTGCACGGCAGTACGAGTAGTCAAGCCCTTTTGCGACACTAAAGGCGATTCCCGAGAAGATATAGCGGTCTAGAATCAGAGTCTCGCCGGATGCGAGGGAGGAGAGGAGTTGTGGTAACGTTTCCCAGCGGTTGGCGGAGAAGAGAAGGTGAATTGCGTGGTCCTCCAATGGATGGGACGTAGTCGAGGTGAGGTAGGAGTTTATGACCTGCCCTGTTGGAGTGCTGCGATCTGCTGCTTGTTAGGTACGTTGGTGAAGAGAATGAGGAGAGCAATGAACCAGGGAATTTGACGACCCTTGAGTTAGGGATCCGTTGTTGTAACCGCGCGCACTGTGTGCTCTTTCCAGCACGGTCAAGGCCTTCGATCACGATCAGCGCACCGCGCGGGGGTGGTAGGAGAGGGGTTGTCATTGATTACTGCTATATTTGTGGTGAGGTGGGGCAAGGAGGAGCGTTGAGCACACCCTAATGATGAGCCCTGATCGAGTGACGGTCTATGTATAGTTTCCATTCTGGCTCACGTTCAAGCAATTGATTCCATTTACAAAGAGCTGTATAGGCAATATTTGCCGCAAACTCTGGAGATTTTTCTCTTCAGAGTTGGTGTGATCTATTGATGTCCGAGTCCGAGGAAGCCGGGATGGGTGTATGGGCGTCCGGGCCGAACTTCTTAGATCCGATCTGATAACTTTCTTTTCAAGCGTGATCGAAGAAACATCAAGAATTTCTTGTTGTCCCCGCCAGTAGTAACTACGACTATGGCATTCGGTAGCCGTGCTCTCTCCGCCTCATTCCGTCTAGCCGCTGGTCTCGAGCGTACCATCGTTCGCTCAGCACCATCGTCTTGCCACCTCCGAATCCCACCAGTACCGGCCCCACGGATCATCGCCAGCCATGTCTTCAAGCGGCAATTCGCCCTCTCGGCGGTAGCCAGACACAATGAAATTACGCCGCCACGGCCGGGGGAGGAGTATGATCCCCACTTTCTGGACGTGTGTAATTGGCGGTTGATGGTTTGCAGACTGCATATCACGTTTGTGGACAAGGACGGGGAGCGGCACACGTTCGAGGTTGCGGAGGGTGATAATTTACTGGATATTGCACAGTCGAATGATTTGGAAATGGAGGGTGAGTGGGCGAAGTGTTTTGTGGGGTGAAGAGGGAGCGACTAACGTGCGGGGGTCAAAGGTGCCTGCGGTGGTTCCGCGGCTTGCTCCACCTGCCATGTCATTGTTGAGGACGACGCCATGTACGACAAGATACCGGAGCCGTCGGATGATGAGAACGATATGTTGGATTTGGCGTTTGGATTGACAGAGACGTGGGTATTTTGGCAGCATTGTGAGTGGCATTCTGCTAACGATGTGAGAGCAGATCACGCCTCGGATGTCAGGTACATATGAACAAGGAACTGGATAGGCTTGTAGTCCGGCTACCATCTATGACGAGGAACTTACAGAGCAGCGATTTCTCTAAGAAATAAAGTTGGTCTGGAGCAGGCGGTTGATATATCAGAGAATATGGAGGATGCCCATAAATGGGTCTGTAAAACTACGTTTATATCTTCTTTACCTTGTTGTTTGAGTCTTAATTGTGGGTCCGGGGTGGAGTGCATTTGTATGATTTCGAACACCGGATAGATATACTGTAGACAACCCAAGTCTAACTTTGATAGAGCGCCTGAGAACTTTTAATAGTACAAAGGAGAAAAACGGAAAGTGTAGACATTACTCGTTCTATTTTGCAGACTGGATAAGGTCCAGAAAACCCTGTTTCGACATCTCCGTCACTGGCAGCGGTACACCACGTTAGCAATTGATCTCCCATACCTCTCCAGAACATAAACGTACCTTTTGCCTCCCTATTGCTCATACCCACAACGCCCTCCTTCTTGACACCCTTTGCCGCCTCTTCACCCTTGATCTGTGCCGCCCTCACTGCATTGTACAGTCTCGCAACACCACTTCTCGCGATACCCTTCAGCGCCCTCTCCTTCTCCAGCGCCTTTCCAGCCGCCACATCATCATCCTTCGGCACCAAGTCCCTATTGCGTCCCTTCTCCTTCTCCTTCCTCATCTCCTCCTTCAATATCCTCCTCGCCTTGGCCTCCAGCTTTCCATCGTCAACATGATCCGTGTTCTGCTTTGCGCGAACAAGAACTGGGTCTTTTCGTGCGGTTGTTGTCAAATGCGAACTTAAGATCCTGGACATAGACGTTGAGAAAGCTTTAGCGTTATTCCGCTTGCGCTTCTTTTTGTTTTGTTGGTTTTGGGCGGCGACAAGGGGGGAGATCGAGTCGTCACTGTCATTCGCAGAAGACTCAGAAGCAAGTGAATATTCGTCGACGCTTTCTTCATCAGAGGATTCAGCGCTGGCATATTTGTCGTCGTCGTCGTCACCATCATCATCGGGGGTGGGGAGTGTGACACCGCCGGCTTCAGTGTCTTTGTCTTCGTCTGCGGGTTTGGGTTTTGCGGCGGCAGCGGCGGGTGATATCGGTTTAGTGACGGAAACGGCGGTGGTGGAGGTGTCAGTCTTTCGCTTCTTCTGGGCGCGGGGAGTGGGCGCCATTGTTAATTGTTAAGTGTGGGTATATGGTGGCTGTAGTTGTAGTAGTTATTTCGGAGGTGTTGGTATTTAGGTCGGAGATTTAGTCGGCACAAATTCTTTCCTTCGAGCTTGAGCCGCACCCTCACCTCCGAAACCACTTCACCAACTCACCCCACCTCCATAATGCGGCCTCCGCTGGCCCATATCTCACTCCACAATTTACGGCTCTACTCTTCCTTTTCTTCCCGTCTGTTTACAGTCAATGCCATAAAACGATATTCCACCCTTCCTTCCCCTCCTCCACCTCCACCACCGGGCTCCATAGCACCTCCGGCCGGCGAGAAACCATACTTCATCACCACACCTATATTCTACGTCAATGCTGGTTTATAACCACACCTAGGGGTTTATCCTAAGACACAATGGCTGACGATTTCGCAGCACCTCATGTTGGTCATCTCTACACCACAGTGATTGCAGACGTCATAAAGCGGTGGCAGCGGCTTTTGGGTTGCAATGCACTGCTATGTACCGGTACCGACGAGCACGGAATGAAGGTACAGCAGGCAGCACAGCTGGCAGATAAAGATCCGCAGGAGTTCTGCAATGAGGGCGCAAACTCGTTTAAGGTAAACCCCTCTCATCTACGGTCATGAGTTGTCACTCACATCTACCAGTCGCTGGCGAATCAGGCATTCTGCTCGTACGACACCTTCATCCGCACTACGAACCCAGAACATTACGATGCTGTGCAGTATTTCTGGCAGATGCTTCGCGCAAGGGATTATATCTACCAGGGAAAGCATGAGGGTTGGTATTCGGTTTCTGACGAGACATTCTACCCCGCCTCGGCGATTGAACATACTCTCGATCAGGCGACAGGGCAGAAAATTGTCATTTCAAGGGAAACAGGGAGGGTCGTAGAGTGGACGTCGGAGACAAACTACCATTTCCGACTCTCGGCTATGGCGCCCAAGCTTCTGGAATTCTATAAGCAGAACCCAGCATTTGTGGTCCCTTCCGCGCGCTATGCAGAAGTGGTTGCTGCTGTCGAAAAGGGACTGGACGATCTCTCTGTTTCTAGACCTAGAGAACGACTAACCTGGGGTATTCCTGTCCCCAACGATGACTCGCAGACAATATACGTCTGGCTCGACGCATTGATAAACTATATCACCGCCACCAACTATCCGTGGACACCTGGCTTCGAGAGGGCTGGAGGATGGCCGGCAGATGTTCACATAGTGGGAAAGGACATTGTGAAATTCCACGCCATCTACTGGCCTGCGTTCCTGCTCGCCCTCGATCTGCCGTTGCCAAAACAGATTTTGACGCATGCTCACTGGACCATGAGTCGGAAGAAGATGTCAAAGAGCGATGGAAATGTTGTCAACCCCTTCTACGCCATCCAACGGTACGGCGTGGATACAATGCGCTTCTACATGGCTCACGACGGAGGAATAAACGACGATAGAGATTACTCTAACGAACAGATCGTAGAACGTTATCGTCATGAACTGCAGTTTGGCCTCGGAAACCTTACCAACCGTGTCTGTGGCCAAAAATTTGATATCGTTCAGGCGTGCCAGGAATCCACTGAGAACGTCTGGTCCCTCGATACCCGCGACCGACTTATGATGGCCCAAGCCACCTCCGCTGCAGGGGAGGTAGCGGAAATGATGGAAGCTCTCGACGTTCCCAATGCACTAAAAACGATAATGTCGTTAGTTCACGAAACAAACAAATACATCCAACACGCAGCACCATGGACCCTCACGCGGGACAACCAATTACACGATCAAAATAAGACTGTATTTCTCTCCTCCGAGTGTATCCGGATCGCGGGGATAATGCTGCAACCCTTCATGCCAATCAAATCCAAAGCAATTCTCGATCAGCTCGCGGTAGATAAAAATAAACGCACCTTCGAGTTTGCCTCCTATGGAAAGGATATTACGTATGGTCAGGGAACAAAAGGGAAGAAGGGACTAGTATTCCCACCCTTGAGCGAGTAGGTCTGATGTCTCTGTTCTTTCCTCTCCATCTCTCCGCGCACGCGCAAGTTTTATATACACAGCATCGCTGACTGATAATACAGGTGGGAGCTGGTCTTCCTCCGAGACGAAAAAAAAGAAAAATTCGTCTTTAAGCCATGGAAGAATCTGAGCAGCGAGCAGAGGATTGTGTTGAAGCGTGGGGGTAGCATTAGGGATGCGGACGGGAACGAGACCAAAGTAGAGAAGGAGGATGCGAAGCTGTTGGTGAGAACGGTTCACGCGCGAACGAAACAGGAAATGAAGTACCAGGATAAAAAAAATAAGTGGTTAGGGAAGCTTGATAGATGGGGGAAGCGGTTGCCAAAGGAGGAGAGAAAGCCGGCGGTGTGGCATAAGGAGAAAGAGACAAAGAAGGAGGTGAAGGAGGTCGAGACACCGGTGGTTAAGGCGAAGGTAAGTGTGCCGTTGAGTCCAGCGATTCAAAAAAAGGATATGGAAGAGAAGGAGTGGAAAGCACTGTCGGGGATGCTGGAAGAGCGGACGGCGAAGCTGGAGAAACTGAAGCAGGAGGAGGAGAGGATGACGAGGATGGAGCGGGTGAGCGGGAAGGGAAGGAGGAGCAAGGAGAAGGCATGGAGGAAGAAGCGGAAAGGGAGTGAGGCGGCAGAGGAGGAGAAGTCTAACTGGAGGTGGCTGTAAGTTATTTGCTTGTGTTTTGTATCATTAGCGGCGTTAATAGATAGATTCGATTTAGTCCTTCCTAGTTATCATACGAGGGTTCATTATTACCTGTACATTGAGGGGCTGAGAGAAGAGATACTTTGAGGTGCAATATTTGGTGCAAGGTTGTGTTGAATTTGAAACCGAGTACCCGGCGCGGATGGTTTATTACGGATCCATCGCACAAGAGATGAAGTTATTGGATATGGACAGGACAGCTGTCTGTCCGACCAAGACATATAGATTGCGGTATCTGAAAATTATTTTTCCAAAAGGTAAAGACTGCTGCCTGACATCATAACTGGTCTTCAAATGCTCTAAAATATATTCCTCCAATTCACTCTCCGAGCACCTGCATACCCACATCTATTTGGGCAAAGCAGCAACCTTTTCATCAAACAGCTTCTTGGCCTCTTTCCACACCCTTGCAATTTTACGGTCCTTGAGGTGCAACAAGCTGGGCAAAAGATCTGTGCTGAACGCCTCACTCGCTTCCCTGGGCAGCAGCGTAGGAAGGTGATCAATTGAGATGACGGAAAGCTTAGGCTCGCCACTTTTCATTCATCAGCTTCTTTCGAAGGATGAAGTCAAGGGGATACATACATGACATCCGCAGGAACGGTGGGCTTGTCGAAAGTGGTGTTAATGGAGTAGATGGGAATAGGGTTGTGGGGGTTAGTTGTGTCGCAAGAGACATCGACAACAACCGAAAGCTTGCGGCTAGGACTGGCAAGTGACTTTGCGTCCACGAAAGGTGGGATGGGCTGGGAGAGGTATATGCAGTTGACAAAGATGTCGGCTATATCGAATTAACCCCCGCCGTCGCCGCCAGCCAAAGAGGCGAAGGAAGGGGCGGACAAACACTCAATGATCTCCATGAAGGGACCACCCTTAGCGGTCTCTGCCATATCCCATCTCAAGATGTTGCTGTCGTCGATTCCGGCCTTCAAGCACAGATCCACAGCACCACGTCCACAGCGTCCAAGAGCGCCAATAACCAAAACCCTGGGTTGGCGTCCAGACTTCGCAATAACCTCCTTGATATGCGTAATCAATGCGTCCTCGTTGGGGTACGGTGACACAGCACCGAACTCCTTGCCGGGGTTCACCTGCTGATGCGCCCACGCCTCAACACCAAGTGCAGCGCCGGCGAAACCAGCGTGGTATCCGAATGCAGCAACACGGCGGCCATTCTCGTCTTGCAAGAATTCGAGGTCGTAGAGAGTTCCGTTGCCAGCGGGGAAGCGGGAGAGCACGTCGGCCCAGCCGCCCTGGTTCTTGTAGCAATGGGCGAACTGGACATGAGTGTGCTTGAGGGGGAAGGTGTCTTCGGGCAGCTCCTTAAGTCCAAGGATAATGTGGTCTTCAGGGGCCTCTGTCCATACCGAATCAGTCACTCCGCTCGCAGGAAGTGAAGGAAGGAAGGGGAAGTACCAGTCCAGCAGCCCTCTGGGAGGAGAGTACATCCGACTCTGTGTAATATTAGTGAATTGGGTCAATCAATTACACGGAGAATACAATACTTCTCAAACTCCTCGTCGTCGAAGATCCTCTGCTGACTGCGCTCAACACGCACTTCGTATCCAGCGTCCAGCAGCGCCTTCGCAGTGGTAGGAGTCACTGAAATCCGGGGTCAATTACGTCCTGCCATTATATATGCAGGACTTACAAGCAGAGCGGTGCTCCAATGGCTTTGCTATCGAAGAGTCAGTTCCGTAGCTCAAACAAAGGCAGGTAATCAGATAAACTTGCATTCAGCACGGAGGTGGATGATAGTCTTTCCCGACATAGTTTGATATAATGCAATTGAGTAGATATTGTAGGGTATAGAGAATTAAGGTATCAGGCTCGAGGTTAGGGAAGTGGGAAAGTGATGAAGCGCGAGAGAGAACGAGGGAGTGAAAGCTCACTGAGTCAGAGGTGGTTGTTTGGATGTTGATGGGGCTGAAAAAGTCTGCGCTAAAATTCTCCCCGCTCACTCGACGGTTAGTGCGCCAGTATCTCACTCGGTTGTTTCCCACACCTCAGGCTCTGTCGAATGTCCGACAGTCAATTCCTTCCCATACAGCCTGTGCTCGCAAATGACTTCCACGTGGAGATGCTGAACGCCTGACAAACGCCCGAGGTTCGTCTACAAGCACAAGTGGGTGGCAATCCACTGTAAAATAGTCTCAGCCATGATCTGACAGCATATGAGATGGCAAAAATATCAAGAATCAGACTCAAAAAAGGCGCCTGACTAAAAGCTTAATTTCTGTCAGCGGCAGCCTAGGCTAACACTTTATCGAGGAACATTCTAGATCCACCTCCAGTCAAACAAGCCTGCTGTTGGGATTGCAGGCAAAGATATCGAAAAGCACAGTAGCCCCGAAGATACGCGAGACGCCTTGGCAGGCGAAGGAGGCTCGAAGAGCGAAGAATTTGGAAGGAGTAGGCACAAGGTATACGAAAGGCTGTGGCCGGTGCCATTGGTAGTGGGAGAGTTGGCAATTGGGAAGGCAATATGATGTATTTAATGTTGGTTGTGCTCGGTTTTATGTGCGGCAGTCAAGGTTGACTGCCCGGAGACACTATGGCAGGCCGCACCCGGTGCAGATATTTCTACAGCTTCATGTTGGCGGCCACGTAGAGTCAATTTATGGGAGCGGCTATAGAGAGTGCACTCGGGCAAGAAACATAGTCAGAACAACTGTCAAACAAGCTGGCATTAAGTTGTTTGCAGAGAACAAGTACCGAGAGCCGAGTTAGAGGCAGACAGAACTACGACAACTGAGAATTGGGTAGGTACATATTCAGACTTCACCTTGCATGGATCGTCTCGTTAGTGATAGATCCAGCGTCATGACACAACATATTCTATATTGTAGAGTGGATAGATCTTTATAGACCCGAAGCCCTGGCTCCCCGGTTCAAGGCAGAGAATACGCCTAATCTCGGGAGAAATAAGTCAAGGTCAAAATGTTTAAGGGATCACAGTTGTTACTGCACTACATCAACCTGTGACTCGACTGTGCCTACATAGTGGTGTCAGAAGCAGGAAGATGATGGTCTTAATGCTACGCAGGTCCCATTTTTCGGCAAGCGAGAATACAACCCCCGAGTCGGCTGCTTTGTCGCGAAGAGCTCCAGTTAAGGTTTTGTTTTGCCGCCCACCGACATGACAGGGTACTGCTGCAGAGTACCCTAGGTACAGTACATGGGTTAGAATAACTGCCATACTTAGAATCTGGCGAAAGTCGGAATTATTGAGCTCTGTGGCAAAGTGACTACGCCGGCATAGATGAGCAACCGCGCCCGTAAGCTGGTTATGCAGTAGATATGTTGCACGAAACCCTTTTCAATGGCCTGATGTTGTGAAATCTGGTGCCCCTTCATGCGTAGTGGACTTGGGGCTTTTTCTCCATTGACTACTTCGCAATCTGTGGTGAAATTGCTTCTAGCTTGAGATATATTTACCAGAATTATCTATATTACCGGAATGGCATCCGGGGAGCAACTTCATAGCGTTTAAGTTAACAGGACCATAAATTACGGGGTTGCTACATATTTGTTGCCAAAAAATCATAAAACGTAACGCACTTCAATGCAGCTGCAAGAACATCATTTTCTGCGCAGCCAGAGTAAAGTTTTGAAGACTAGGAGGTGAATTCTATGGATTCGGTTCTAAAAACTTGTTCTCAAAGTGTAAGGAGTTGCTGACTAGTAAAGATTAACCCGTGGAAATGAATACAATTGATTATCCAATTTTGGTTCTTTACGCACTAAGAGATATATATGATGTTAGCGTTTCGAATGACAACGAATAGAGTCATGATGGATTGCAAAGGGCTCAAATGAGAGACAAGAAATGAAGAGGTAAAATAAGGAAGAACATAAAGATAAAGCAGAAGTTGGAAGATGTCTGCCCGGATGCCCTATGAATCCCGAGAAAATGTGCATATTTCCTGCCAGTGCCAAGCGTAGTAGAGAAAGAGAGATTAAATACAGATAAACCGCAAAACTCCCGACGGCATCTACGAAGTTGCGATTTGCGTGCTGTATTTCTCACTTTATTGCATGTCCAACGTCGAGAGATACGGCCTTGGAAACACCATACAACAATGAAGCCTCAAATTTTATCACTGGGTCTACCCGGAACCCTGATGCTGCTACCCCGACACCAGCCATAAGTGACACCACCGACATACACCAACGAATCCCGGCAGTGGTACATAACGCTCTATTCAAACTTCAAGTCAGCTATGTAGTAACATGTCCTGCCAAGGTATCTGTAGGGAAGCGGGTGGTACTGGTGAAGGCAACGAACCCCACGAAATGTGACCGTCGCCAAAGAAAACGAAACTACCATCACCACCACATGGACCATTGTCACCCCAACTCCAACCGCTAATAGGGAAAACTTCAGGGACTCGAATACAGCATCACTGAACGGAAACCAGCACGGAACATAATACAGTGGGCCGAAACCTGCTCAGCCACAATCAGCTCTGCGGAGCCGGGTGGACCATATAGTTTATTTCCATTGGTGAGGCTGCCACTCGGCCTGTGGCCGCTGGGATCAATAGCCCCTAGGATGGAGACAGGGAGAGTGGGCACGTCAATAGCGGTGATGTTGAGCGTGGGCCAGCAGGAACGGTGAATACAATTACAGGCATTTTGACCTTTCTCTGGCGATACGACAGAAGCGAAAGGGGCCCGGGGCAGAGGATAAAACATATCTAGGGATGGTAGGGACTTAGAGTAGTACGATTAATTGAGGGTTAGTGGCATACATCTCCCTTTCTTGCACCTGGTGGATATGAATGGGCTGACAAGGGAGGGCATATAGAAGTACCAAGTAATTACACTGGTGGATACGAGCTGGGAGGCCCCGAGGCTGGGAGCTCGTACAGGCCGCTAGAGTCATATGGGCCAAATTCTGTGCCGAGAACCTATTACGGTATATCAGAGCAGCAGCAGGCCGGAGATAATCCAAAGCAACAAAGGCAAGGTGGCCTTCCACCTAATCACCCACATAGGACTGACGATATGGTGTCAGAATGCATCCATAACTTGGCCTGTCTGCCTATGCAACACGACAACGGCGTCCTCGGGTACCAGCCTCAATGGCTGTGTTATTGTTAGTTGTTGGAGCATGAGCGTTTATTATTAACTGCTGTCTTGTATATTCCTATCGAAACAATATGAAGATATACAAGCGCGGGTTCTGCGGCTTAGCTGTTGTCGTTGTAACATAGAGGCTCCCCAATTTAGACCATGTATCTACCCGCGAAGAATGTTCCCAATTTATGCCTTATCAAGCATTAATATTGGGAGGCTACAGTTTACAGTTGGCACGGGCCAGAAGGCAATTAATCGACGAGTGATCAAACATGAGCTGATGGCTTGCAGTGCAGCAACGGAAGAGATACCTACATCGGCTAATGCGTTGAGCGGAGGATTCTTGCCATATAAACCCGCTGATTGACCCAGAAAAGTATAATATAGCTCCATGTTGATGCATTCATAACTCGCGAGACGGATGGGCAAATAATAGTTCTTGTGTTGCCATTCATCAAACAACCGTTTCTGGGAAAACCAAGAGAAATGAGGAAGATGTTCCCAAGAACAGCAAGTAAGCAACGTTCTAAGACCAAACTTCGAAGCTAGATCGAACTTATATCGTAGTCTTCTAGAAAGAAGTTATATACTCAGCGGTTACATCAACTGCGTCAGAGATATCACACACGCCGTACAAACGGTTCTTTCTGCAGAACGGTCGGCCATCCACACGGTTACCTACCTCCTTCAGATAAATCCAAGATCGGGATTAAAGTTAATGTCCGACCGCCAGGAATTGTGCGGTGTAAATCGTGCACTGTGCCATCCAGCAGCGGTTCAAGTGTTCTCACTTTAGTTGTCACCCATGATGGATATCAGGGTCTGTACAGACCCCCGCTCCAGGCGCTTTAACCCCGAACCCCCATTTAAAAAATGCACAAATGCACGTCACAGCACCTCTCGGCAGGGGGAATATTAAACATCCTTCTTTCTTCACTGGTAACAATACATCGAACTGACTCTTAGTACCTGTCACTATCATCCCACCCTCCTCTCCCTCCTCTACATTCTCAACCACCATCACATACCTTCATCATCACGACAATAATGCACATCTCCCTCTTCACTACCATTCTCGTTTCCACCATCCTCGCTGGGGTGGTCTCGTTTCCCACTTTGAGTGCCAACGAGGTGTCCAACGTTGGTACCGTCGAGATGGAGGTCCTCGAGCTTCCAGAAGGCTTTGACCTTTCTCATCCTGCGTTGAATATTCAGCATCAGATTGATCTTCTGAAGTCGAACGCCAAGATTGCTCTTCCACAGCTTCCCGAGGGTCTTCCCATCAAGAAGGTGCTGCTGCCAGCATCTGCTGCTGCTGCGCCTACCGAGTATCATTGTGCCAGCAAGCACCAGGCCTTTGTTTGGAATGCGCAGAGTGTTGCTGCGGGTCTTAAGGCACTTAGCAATCAGTGGTGCTGTCAGATCAATCTCAACAAGCAATGCACTCCCATGTATCAAATTGGAAACGCAGCTGCAGCTATCTGCTGCCCGCCAAAGCGTTGTGTCAAGTGCAGCTATGTCGGCACTACTCTTGAAAAGCTTGTCAACCTCTGCAAGAAAGGAAATCTTGTTGCTGGCCAGGTCGTGTGAGCTATCCCTTTTTCCCTCGTTGCACTTTGGAGGCTTGGACTGATGTGGATGGTGGATAGTTTCCCTGGTCAAGCCGACGTTGTCCTTTACAGGGTTTAGCCGGGTTGGCTTTGATAGTTTGATGGGGATCGCCGAGTGTCTTGTATTTGTCAAAGCCTGATATGATTGGGTCGTTTCCTGTCAAATTTCGTATGCCATGTTAAAAGTCTACGTTTCTTGTTAGCAGTTGGAATCCTGTCATGAGTGTTGTTAATGATACTACGGATTCTTGCTGAATAATTGTCGTCCTGGTTTCCTGTGTGCGAGCCGTTTCATCCAAACTCAAACCGTGAGATGAGGCCGAGAGACGTTACGGCATGCTACACGAGTATGCTAAGTAACCACATTAATGTGCACAGACCACATGACGACATACTCGTACTTAATGCTTAAGTGGTGAGCAACTCCTCTTCTTTAACCCACTCACCCCATCCTTACATCTGCCATGTGCTTTCTTTCTTTTCTTACGAATCGGCCGGGCCACTATCATAGCCCATAGGTCGTCATTCAGAGTCCCAGGATATTCTGGGGCTTCAAAAGCCGTCTCGGGATATCTCGTCCCGTCATCATGAATATCCTGGGCTATCTCATCTCTAGCCACCACTGGGCTCGAATTTCAAGATTGCTGAGTACTCCATCTAGCTCCCCGTGAATGGCACTAGCATTGGTTTCCTAAAGATGAGCATTGAGCGTATTGAGAATTGTATCCGTGCAGGGCTGAGCAATAGAAGATGCAAAGCCAGGGATAGGGTGGGTATGCTTCCATTCGTGACGGCATTCCATTATTGAATTTAACTATATTACACATCTTATAAAATTAACGTTACTATGCTGGTTGATGGGAATATTTGGAGTATTTGCACCGCTGTAAGTGATTACTAATTCCCGTTCGACTTTACTTTCGTTAACGAGCCTACTAGTACTAGTGAAACATAGGGGACGGGACGGGATCGTCTCATCCTGTCCTAACGATCAGAGGTTCTGTCCCTGGACTTTTATAGTGCGCAGTCACTGTGCCTCATCGTGACATACCTGGCGCACGGTGACAGAAGTTATTTGTGGCCCTACTGACAGTAGAATCATGATGCTCCGTAGGGACGCTTGTGGGCGGGACCACATAATGACCGAAAACACTAACACGGATTTCCACCAGTTATTCTATACGGTAAAGTCCTAGGCCATTAGACTACTACGCAGAGGTCCTGAGACGTCCTATTCTCATTACCTCTAGGTTTTTTCTTAGGGAGTTTCGGAGTCTTTTGGTACTATAGCTTATTTTCGAGGTTCTCCAGTTTTGCGTGTCTGGCAGATGCGTTTCGGGGGGAGAAATTGTAGTCTTCAATTGTAAGTTGGATATTTGATGCTGCCTGAAAACATGGAATTACTCATACTGCTGACTTCCAGGAGCACACGTACAATTCAAACTCCAGTATCTTGAGTTTCGGATGCTACAATAATCTGATCTTCCGATCCTTCATATAAGTTTACTAGACACTCCATCGGGACGTATCCGGAGATCTTTACTTGTGTCGCCCAACTACTTCTTCCTGCTCCTACCATCTTTATACCGAACCTTAGGTTGGACCGAGATATCTCCCCTGGCACCAGCCAGACTCCCGGACCTTGGCAGATATGTCACAACGCCGCAGGTCTCTTCCGCCTAACTGTTGATACTAACATAATCTAGTAGCGTGATGTTGGACATAAATCCACTGGGCTATTTGGGAACTCTAAATCGGCGTACGCAAACCTAACTCTGGAATGCAACCCCAACTCTGGATCGCACCCATTTGTCATGCACTTAAAATTTGGGTTTAGAAAACGGCGCCAAGTGCCTGATAAAACATTTCGAGGCAACATACGGCCATCGAACGAATGCTTTTTGATAGCATCAATACTAATCTTTATTTTCTATCTCAGTCCAACTCATGTTACCCCTCTGGGACTTGGGCAGAGGTTTCTACTCCACCAATAAAACATTTATTCGAAGCAGCTTTTCCCGATTACTGGGAACAAGTATCGGTGGGCAGGTATATATAATATTCCGGTGTACCGTCAAGGTAAGAAAGTGAGTATACACGTCAAGGTGATCGGCGCCCTCCAGCGTATACTCACTTTCTTATCACGACTATACTTGTAGGACAAGTGAATCATGAGCATGAACCTTGGAAGGTTTGCATAAGCCATCTGGTTTCAAGTTGTACTAACTTTAATACCATGCATGTCGTTGATCAAGATGCTGGTAAACGTTAAGCTGTTAACGCGACTCTCTAGAGTACCCCAGTATAAAAAATAATCCACTAAGCGGACATATGGCGTTTACTGCTAGACTCAAAGGAGTCGTCTTGCTCCGCATTAGTACTACCACGATCCGGACGAATCAGCTTACTTTTCTGAGTCGCGTGACTCGTCTTATTCATCCACTCATCCAACCCAAAAAAAACCAGCAGTCATGCAACGGAGTAACTATATCAACTTTGAACCCTAGCGGCTATTGTGCACTATTTACTAAGAATCGAGCTGGTGAGTCGCTGGTTAAAATTTCTCTTACTGAGAGCTTGAGCCAGGTCACGGACGCACGATGACGAATGTCAGCCGAGACTTGTAAGGCTGTTTCGAGCAGCCTTTGAGGCTCTAGGATTCACACGGCCTCACCGGAAAACTCAAAAATAATACTCATGTCTATGCAATATCTGAAGTGAGTTCGAAGGAATCCGCAGCCACAGTTCTATGCATGGACCACCTGCCGCCTTTACAGATTTAGCGCAACGTAGTGGCTCGTGCATATCATTATGCGAAGAAACAGGTAAGTAACTCTATGATTTGAAACAGCCTTGCCTTGGGTATCTGGGCAGCTAGAAGAAAAGCTGGTAAGCTGATAATTCTTCAGTGCGGACAACTGAGAGCTTGGGCTTGTTGGCAATGACTGTCATAACCAGTTTTTTAGCTGGAGTGGATTATGTGGCCCCACGATTTCGACCGATAGTGGGTTATGAGGCTACCGAGGACGCGCATGGAGTCAGCACAACATCAATGTTTCGATGTACGATCAACACACATTGCATTGGCGAGATGAGAACGCCTCGGCGGAACGATCGGTGGTTCTTCGAAAATTTGACAGTTCTCTACCCAACACCCTGCCGTTAGCATAAAACAAACGAGGCTTAGTTAATGACCACCAACTTCACTCCACGGAATTCCATTCCACTAGCAAAAATCAGTGAAGAAACACAATATTCACCAGCCTCAATGTGGCCGGACCAGCTGTGAGTGATCAAGTGAACCCTCTAGAGTCTAGACCGGACCTAGCATAATGGGCAGACACGATTTATATAACTGAGCTCTTCTTCAACATGCAAATGCAAATTCAGTTCTCCATACTCACTTCTGACATTTCAACGGCATTATTACAGTTTAACGAGCAATTTCACTTCCATTCTTATCCTATTTTGAATCAATATACACTGTCCAACAGTTTCTACTTTTTTATCTACGAGGACATCTAGCACCTATCTACTTTCTACATATAATATTTTGCTTTCCCATCATTCTACACTATATTTACATACAATTTTAAGTACCTGGTCCTGCACAGTTTGTGTATATCAATACCTCTCCGAGCTTGGTTGAGTACGCACACACTTGTACAACCTATATCGATTGAACAGCCCCCCGCAGCCGGTTAGTCCTTTGTACTCCTACTTGTTCCTACAAGACACTAGACCTACTCTGCCACTACTATTTCTGCCGCTCTGATTTATAATATCTTATTCTCATACGTCTTAGTAGTGTGACCAACCACTATTTCACTTCGAACAAACATCTGTTTGCACTTCCGGCTACAAAGAAGCCTTCGTCCGTCGAACCGAAGGAATAATCAAAGCTTCTGGCAAGACGAATCCATCGACACAGCTGTCTGCCGAATATTACCGCTTAATTATGGATCGCCAACACTCTGAGCAGCACCAAGAAGGCTATTGGGGGGGCTCACAGCTCTTTCCCCACCATGCCGCTGGAGAAGAAGAGCATTACATCAGCTCTACCGAAGCTGGTCAGCATCAACACCATCACCAACGCTATCCTCCGTGGTTTCAGCAACCTGCAGTCCCTCAAGCCCCCTGGGGCAACGAGCACTCTGAAGGCATTTACCCACCCCAACCCGTCCCAGGAGGTAGCAGCAGCAGAGAACCTTATCGACGCCATCACGCCGCAAGCCCCATGGGGTCCCCAAACATCGCCTCGTCAGAACAAGACGAGTATGGGAGGTTCGTGTGTAAATATCCCGAATGCGACGCAAGACAGGAAGACCGCGTCTTCTCCCGGAAGAGCGATTGGCGGTTCGTACTCCTTCCTGTTCCTACTTTGAAACTTACTGACGAGAATTAAAGGAGACATTATGATAAGCACACCCGTCCCTACCGCTGCCACTTTGAGACCTGCAAAGATCTTGCAGGCTTTGGTTGGGTGGGTGGTTTGAATCGGCATCTCGAAGAACTCCACAACAGCAAAGCACAGCATAAGTGTCCATACCCAGATTGCAAACGGCACATTAATGGATTTTCACGCTCTACAAACCTCAAGAACCATATGCGGAAGGTCCACAATCTTGAATCAGAGGGCGGCGGCGTGTCAACAGCTCCCTCTGAAGCCGCTGGTGACAGCGGTCCGGAATTTGACTCCCCTACACGGTCTTCCAAGAAACCAAGGCAGAACCAGCGAACTCGAGACCAGATCTTGAGAGAGATCTCGGAGACGGAGCGGGAGTTCGCTAGGAGGGACCAGGAGCTGAGAGAGGCGAGGCAGAGGAAGGTGGATGTTATGGTTCGTCTGGAGAGCTTGAAGGCTGAGCTTGAGGATGGTCGGTCTCCTCCTGATCCTTTGCTTGCACCGTTTCTGGGGGAGTTTGGTCTTCTCCAATACAGCCCTTATCGCCACTAGTGTGGTCGTTGACTCTGTCCGATCCATCTTTCTCATTACATCCCTATTATCTCCACTATGCCACTACCCCTTCACCACTATTTGGTGGTGATTGGAGGTCAGCATCGTCTCCATCACCGTGTTCCCCATAGGTACTAACTTGCGGTGTTGAAGGGAACAGTCAATCTGCAAGAGCAAGCGGTAGCACTAGCCTACGACGACATCTAGAGGAGTCGCTAATTCTTTAACTGCAATATCACGGATCCGGGAAGAAGCGGGGCTCTCGCGGGATGACGAGTTTGGATGTGGAGAGAATGAGGGAGTCTGATGCTAGGCGTTCTTTTTTTTAGTTTTTTTTGCGAGTTGTTTTAGTGTCGCTTTTGCTTATTAGCTTGCTTTACGTTTTTGCACATTCATGTATGATGATAGATTTATTGGCGGCTGGGAAATATACTTTCGCCCTTTATTCCTACTTAAATAGTGCAATATCTATTTCTAGAAGTTCTATTCAAAATCGACAACAAACGTCAGTCCTATGCTGGACAGGATTCTCCTCAGCCTCCCACCCCAAATTCTCAGCTCTCAACCGCTAGCTGTCTTCCCTTCATTCCCCCTTCCCTCTCACATACTCACAGCGAAGAACCTACGACTTCGAAATGCCCCTCTAGCGCAATCTCGTCGTTTTTGAAATGATATTTACACCGTCAGCATCCCTTGAGCTCCTCAAAGTGTGTTAACTCTCACCTAAACATCACAGCAAACTCTAGCTCCACCTCTCGATGATAAGATAGTGGAAGCGCGGATGCCTCCCCGAGAACCCCACGGAAACCGGTTCCATCCCATCCTCCACAGCCGTCGTACGTGTGAAACGTTCAGGCACCATCCAGGGTGTTGGTGGACGTCGACTTTCTATGTTACTTTACGGCAGGGTTATTATGTGCCACCATTCACTGTTTTATGCTTTGAGTTTGGTTATCCAATGCTGACAGATTACCATACCCCCCCGTTCGAGTGAATGGTTGCCTAGAGTACGCCGGAGATGCGGTTTTTTTCAGCACGCCAAAGAGCCGAAACTTGGATGGGACGCGGCAAAAACCATAGCATCCATGGTGGAGAATCATTGAGGAGGGGGCACATGTGTCCTTAGACTCACAGGCTTCATGTTTGAAGGTCTTCGTCAATCGCCTTATGGATTATATACCAATTTCCCCCGCCTAACGAACGGAGCTAATATGACAGATCAGTGTTCGCTGACATTATACGAGCGAGCTTCGCAAACCCAAGTTTTAACAGGAAATAACAACTTCTCGCCTATTGCCTAATGAAAGAGATCCGAGTATGTGCTGCCAGTTCGTGTGAAACTAATCCCAGCCCGTTCCATACGGGGAAGTGGAACTACCGTCTTCCATCAAGAAAAGCCCCTCTCACTCTTCTCTCTTCCCCAAAAAGAAGCAAGATTGCTCAGAAACCAACGGCATCTCCCCCCCATCCCATCCCATTCCCTGACTCGACCGTACGGAGCCAGAGCTTTTCTTGTACTAGCATGGAACACCCAATCTTAGCCCATTCCAAGCCACTGGCATCTACAAGCAAGGGCATATAATTACCCTCAACCCACCGAACTTCCTACGTTCCAGCCCTATGTACTAACAAAATGCAAGCTGTCAACGTGACCCGGTGAACGGTAAGGCTGATGAATGCGCCATTTTCCTACCTTCTGGAAGGACTCAAATGTAAAGCTTAATTTATTTTGATTCTATCAACTATCAAAATAGTTGATGGATTGTAAATGCGGTCACAAGAATTACCCAGTTCATTCCAGCTTACTCGCCCATGGCTGGTAATCGTTTGAAGCTGAAGCGCTTGGGTAGGGTTAGGGTTATGACGTCTCCAACAACCTGCTGCCTGCATGGTAACTGACTAGGATATTTACTGGGTGGGGTTTGGTCTTCAACATCTTGAGCGTGAACACCACGCCTGCGAATGGATCCCGGCAGGAGCTCTAGCTGCGTGATGGCGGAAAGCGGGAGAAGATCTCGGTGCCTCTCCTTACTAGAGGTGGACATCCAACCAACATCCCACCTAAATATCCATCTAGGTTCCCCATGACCAAGCTAGCAACAATCGCTAACTGTGTTCTCCCAGTAGAGACGTGGCCCTAGCACATAAGCTTATTCTCCACTCCGACCTCTTGGCAGCTGGGTCCCCGGTGAGGATTGGATAAGCGCACACCGGATCTCAAGCGCAGTAGGCGCAGATCAGTAGAACGTATATAACTGTCATACATCAAACCTTTGTGATTCGCGCCAAACGAATTCCACTGTTTCAAGGCGGGAGAAAGCCACTTACGGAATTCTGCGCAACCGGAGCGAAGTTTCTTTGGTCATGCAATTTTATCCCGTACGAGACCGACCCCACATCGAAATAAGCTCTGAAACAGTCTCCGCCTACCCATGTCCCGTAAACCGAAACTATATAAGTACTTTTATGCATCCTAGGCTGCGTGATACCAACCAGCCACGAACTGTCCGGGTTCTATCACCATCCGGAGTAAGCCTTCGATTGTTTCAATGATTTCCGGTTCGGCCGTTAGCTCTATTGCTTTTTGTCGTCGTAAATAAAACAATGCTGATAAATTCTGTTGCCCAGTAGACAAAAATGGCTACGTGACGAATTCTCCAAGCCCGACATTCCTGGTGATATGCAAGGGGTAAGCTTCCATCCTGATTTGTGCCAGCCTGGTAAAAGTTACCTTGCGTTAAATACGTGGAGTCAAATACTGGAATCTTGAGTAGACTGGTGTTGAGCGCCCAGCTCTTGCTCTTTCGCAGAGTTGAATCCATGGTATCTGTCAATAAAAGGTAGCGTAAGTCCTACCGCAAGCTACGTGGCTCGTGCTTTGGGCAATCTACATTCCACAGTTGAGTTAACCTTGCGTCTTGCTGCTTGTAGTATGTATGCAGCTTGCGCAACCTTGTGCTCGTGTACCGTGTTTGGTCAAGCGGAATGATGTCCGCAAAACTGAACAGTAACACACTCGTGGGTTAATACTACCATAACTAGCATTTAGTCCCCAGAGTTGCAGTTCGTTCCGGTATATGCCAAGTTTATGGAGGCATATGTTAAATTCCAGATCGACGTGATGGGGTGTGGTATGGAACTATCCGGTCAGGTATGTTCTTCGCCTTCAAAACCTCATAGCATTCTACAAATGCAAGCTAATACACCACCTGTTTGCGTATTGTGCTCGCCACCGAACTTCTCAGTTTGTGGGGGGCTGCAGTGATGATCAATTGGGAGGATCTCAAGCACATCTCCTGTGTAGAGGTCTAAACAGGCATCGTGATAAGACATGCCCCGTGCTTCGACAAGGAAATTTTGGCAGGGTATCGAGTGAGGTTCTATCCATGTGTTCACATGGACCGCACCTGAGCAGTTCTACTGGTACTATTCCCCCTGCTGTGGAATGTATCCGCGATAGTTGTGCCCTTTAGAAAGAGCATCAAGTGCAAAACAAGGACACTTATCTGTTAGTTTAACTTAGGCGGTTTAGGTAAAGATAGCCCAACTCTATCAGCACAACCAGAACTCAATAACAAAGACTGGGTGCCCAAACTCGACACGTATATGCCGGGCAAGGTTCTCCACACCCGGTAGATTGAACCGAGAAGCAAAGTCTCAACTCACACGCTATACCTAGACGTAGTGAGATCTTGATACGGTTATTACATGCGTTATAATGTTAATGTGGGGAGAACTGACAGCCGGACACATAAACTCAAACCAATCCAATGCCTTGAAGTAGCTGCATGGGAACGCCTATCTGACAGTCCGGGGAGGAGCACGTATGATTTCTGTAGTCGAGTTTCGAATAGGTAGGTGGATTGTCTGCTATCATGAGTTAGGATCCAGCTGAGTGGTTCTCAACGCCTCAAGACTTCTGTCTCACATTCCTTCCTCAGATCCGGAGTAAGGGCGTACATTGTACCAGTGCTACTATCACATGGCGCCGAAAGCAGTCTATCGAGCACCGCAGGCTGTTGAAAGGAGCAGGTGGAATGGAAGCTTAAGTGGAGGCTTGAACTATGGCAGACGGAAACCGAGCACATTCAATAAAGGCATGCGGAAGAAGCACGCTTTCCAAACCTAAGTGGAAGATTCAATTTATTCGTTGCAACTGCTGTATGGATGGTCCTGGATTTTTAGGTCTAGTCGACTAAAGAAATGGTATGGTTGGTGTGTGGTGTGTGGTTGTCAATAAAGTGCAAATGTCGTGAGTTCTATTTAGTTCCACTGCTACAGCTCGTATTCGAGTGGCGGTAGAATTGTATTGGGTAATAGGGCAATCAAAGAGGCTTAAAGTAAATAGTATGCCAGTGTATGGCGCCCGCCAGAGTTCGAAGACCATTGGATTAGGGGAGAGACAAATGCACTGATCAAGTCCGAATTCTGAATGCACACCCTAGCCCTACTGTTCCTCACCGATCAATCACTCACAGTTCTGCGAGTGACTAGTACTTTGTGGCCTCGATTTTTCGCTGTCCAAAGGGCTGATAAAAGTTTCCCAACCCTAGTAAAAGCGAGTGCTTTACGCTGAAGATCTCGGGTATCCAATTCGTTATACATACTCGAATATATGTTCCAACCCGTTTGTGAACCCACCGGTTCGCGAACTGGTCAATCCATATCCATCAGTAGTCGCGGGAGCCAGTTTACCGCCCCACAAGCAAATCTATCCACTGGTTTAAATGCTCACAAATCAATCGTTGCATATTCTACGATGGTTGATGTTGTGGAGTGGTGGTTGCATTTTGGGTCGTCTCATTGTTTGGTGACTTTCCGTCATGACCGTGTCTACAAATTCGTTCTTGAAGTAGCGGCAATCCCGAGTATCACAAATCCTCTTGCAAAACTGTCTTGCTTCTTGTAGAAACATGAGCAAGAGTAGTTTTGTCCCTGACTTGCTCAGCTACCTACTCTACATTGGGTTTTGGTGCTTAAGTGAGGTCGCATACTAGTTAGAGTTCGTGTATTTGTCGGAACATATTCTCAGTGCATCCAGACTGTCAGAGATTCGTGCAGAATTCTTCTTCCACCAGCGTCCGTTATTGATTAAATCCCACCGATAACTTAGAAAAGACCCTAGGTCCTACGGAAATTTCGTCTGCCTTCTCCCATCGAGTTTTACAGAATCTGTTCGAGTGTCCAGGCATCCGGCAGCAAGAGAATAAATAGATGGCGTTAAACCTACTGGACGAAGCGGTTCAAGAGACATGAAATGGGGTCAAGTCAGTGCAAGATTATGAGCTCATGGTGCTAATTGAACGTTTACAACGAGTCAAATCCAAGTCGTCTTTTATTTACTGCTGGATCAATACAGTGTATATGTTCCGACCCATACGCCAAATTTTCCCATTAGCCAACAGGTCGACCAATATGCCAAATTATCAGCTTGGTGAATAGGTCAACCTATACACCAACTGAGGGTACTGACTGATGTGCCAAGTAGAAGGTTGGGAGGAGTTTAGGGAGGCGCAATAAAGCACCATATTTTTTCAACTGTTGAACTTCTACATCACCCTACTTCATTATTGTGTCTATCCTACTTCTCTATCACTGTGTCTATCCTATCCTCTTCTTCCAACTCCACCAAAAATTTCCTCACCTACAACAATGACTTCCTTGACTTCCGCTTCTATGTTTACAAGAAGAATCAAGTTCAGTGTTCAGTGCACAGTCACGCTGAAGAGCATGACTGGAAATTTATCACCACTTACCACCTGGACTAAAATTGCCTTGGTAAATCG
>Ga0307515_10000232_pt1 | contig 137778 bp, 120 predicted proteins | sample 17_EM_MG_FD_194513 | JGI IMG/M metagenome (GOLD analysis project Ga0307515, IMG submission 194513) | Populus trichocarpa ectomycorrhiza microbial communities from riparian zone in the Pacific Northwest, United States - 17_EM | ecosystem: Host-associated > Plants > Roots > Unclassified...
TCGCAGACTTCACTCTACGTTGGGCTACGTCAGCCCGATGAGGTTCGAAGAAAACTGGCGCGCGGGTCAGACAAAGAAAGCCGCGTAATCGAGTGGCTATGGACTACGTTCGACAAGGGCAAGGCCAAAGTTCCTGTTGAAGTGCTGTTTCAAAGGCGTGGCGAGCAATCTTCTTTTCGCGCTCGGACCACTTTAGATCGTGCATGGCGCTTCTCCTGCGATCAGATGGCGTGCATTGTCTTCTGTTCGTGGACGCATGTAGACAAGCGAGAGCCGCCGTGGAAGGTGATGTTTGGTGTTCGTGAGCCCAACGTTTGAGATGAGGTCCGCTTGAAGGGAATGCGAAGAGACTTCCCACCTTCGGGCAACGGCGACGAAGCGCCAAGATTGGTGGTGTTCAAAGTCATCAATCTGCAGCCATTGAAAGGAGAAGCCCCATGGACAAGGTTATCTCAGAAGGAGCGGCTCGGGTGGGCGTGGATCTCGCCAAGCGAGTCATCCAAGTGCACGCCGTGGACGCTGCCGGACGACTGCTCACCAACAGGGCGCTCGCCCGCGACAAGTTCATCGAGTGGTGCGTGCGGCTGCCCGCCGGGTGCATCGTGGCCATGGAGGCCAGCTCGAGCGCCCACCACTGGGCCCGCAAGCTCGTTGCTCTCGGCCTGGATGCCCGGATCATCTCCGCGCAGCTCGTCAAGCCGTACCGCACTCAAGGTGCCAGCGGCAAGAACGACGCCAACGATGCGGCTGCGATCTGCGAGGCCGCTTCGCGTCCGACCATGCGCTTCATCCCGATCAAATCCATCGAGCAGCAGAGCATGCTGTGCGTGCACCGGCTGCGTGAGGGCATCAAGGAAGATCGCACCGCCTGCATCAATCGCATTCGCGGTCTGCTGGCTGAGTTCGGGCTGGTGTTCCCACAAGGCGCGCGTGAACTGCAGGCAACCCTCAGCGAGGTACTCGAGGACGCCACCAACGAGCTTGGCTCGCTGGCCAGGCTGACGCTGCAGCGTGCCCAGGCGCAGTGGCATGAGCTGGATGAGCACCTCGCTTGGTGCAACGAGCGGATTGCCGCCCACGGCAAAGCGAATGAGGCCGTCAAGGCCGCAGCCACCTTGCTTGGCATCGGACCTGTCACCGCGTCGGCCGTGGTGGCCACGGTCGGCGACTTCAAGCAGTTCAAGAACGGCGCACAGTTCGGCGCCTGGCTCGGGCTGACGCCCAGGCAACACTCCAGCGGCGGCAAGAACAACCTGGGGGGCATCACGAACCGTGGCGACACCTACCTGCGAACGCTGCTGATCCAGGGCGCCAAGTCAGCGGTGATGACAGCACACCGACGACAGGACAAGATCTCGACGTGGGCCGCGGCACTGCGCGAGAGATCGGGTTGGCAGAAGGCTGTCGTGGCATTGGCGAACAAGAACGCACGCATCCTCTGGGCGGTGATGACCCGAGGTGTGGCCTTCGATCCGAACCACCTGAGTGTTCTGCCGACAACGACCTGAGCGACTCACAATCATCTTCCTTGCAAGACGTGAACACGAAGACGCGCTGAACAGGTTAGACCGGCAGCGGGCAAGCTCGACTAACCCAAGGTGGCACTCGATGGGCAGTGACCACGGGATGGGAATGGAGCCCCGCTGAGCGGTTACGCATCTGGGTCCGCACCGCGAAGCGCTCACGCGCCCGGTGCAACAAGGCCGTCTGTAGAGGGGCAGTCTATTCTCTGTCTCGGCATCGACTTCGATCACGCATTGCGCAATGAAGAACACCAATACGGCTTGGCACCAAAAGAACAAATCCGTTGACTACTTCGGAAGTCCCTGTAAAGGGTTAGGCATCGCGTTGAGCTGCTGAAGAGGAATATTTGAATTCATGCCGCTCTGCCTTCTGTAAACGTCGTCCAGCGAAGTTCAAGTGCCGACTTGAGTCGATCAAAAGAAATTTCACCTTTCCAGCGATCGGAGCTAGCCAACCATGGGTCGTAGTGCATGCGAACGAACTCCATGCCCGTGTCTGAGAGGTCGCCGTAGACGACACGAAAGGCTTCGGGTCGTGCTTGATACCTTTCAACAAGGTTGGTGCTTGAGATCCCATGCTCAACAAAGACTTCAGCGGTGGCCTTAGCCCGCATCAAGGTGATCGAGCGGTAGCTGAGGTTCTTTGACGCTGCCAAGAAAGTCGGCACGTCTAGCAATGGCAAGTGATCCAGTGAGACTCGGCTCATACGATGCCTAACGTTTGACTTAAGCGGCCTGCCGTAGGCAGGTCCGCTTGAAAGAAGGGTTAGGCGTCATGTGTCAGTTGGGGTTTCATCCCAGTCTGGAATGGCAACATCAGATACCCACTCCAACGCCTTCCTGCGCTCCATGATTCGATCCAAATCAAAAGGGGCAGTTGAGTACCCGTTCAGTTGGCCATTGCGTGAATACCAATGAGCCCGGTAGTAGAGATCAAGCGCACGGAACACCTCCGAGAAAGGGCGAAGCTCGAATCTCGACCGGAATGCATCTCCGGTTTCATTGACTCGAAGATCAGGGAGAAGACTCGCAAGATTGCTACCAACTGGCTCTGTAACCTCTAGATCAGGAATGAAGGAGCCTACCCAAACCAAGGCCCACACGGCCTCTATGTACCAATGAAGGTCAGAGTTTGTTTGCGGGTCTAGATCAGCTTCGGGCGACTCGAGGACTTTCTGTTCGCGACTGGACAGGGCATGCAGAAGCCGATTTCGCTCCAGCCATGCTCGAATCACCGGTCTTGGCGCACCGAAGGCAATCTGAATCATTGCGTGCATGCAAAGAGCGCGATTGCAGACGGCTTCCTTCTCGCGTGGTGTGTTGTGATCCAGCCATGGAAGCCAATCGCATATTTGGCCCCCACGAGACTTGATCTGCGCTTCGGACTCGGCCTTTACGAGCTTGGGATCAACGGTTGTATTCATGACGCCTAACGTTTGAGATGAGAGGCGGCGCCCGGCTTGCCGGGTGACGTCCTCTCGATTGAAGGGTTAGGCAGCGCCAGGTAGCACTGGTTTTGCTTCGATGGCATCAAGAATCTCGTTGATGGATTTGTACTCGACTTCTCTCAGGAGGATTAGCTGCTTCCTGGAAACTAGGCGCTTCGCTGATGTGACTACGACCTTAAGGTTCATACCTCTTAGGGATTCTCTCGCGGTCAGTGCAATCTCGCGGTTCTTGGACCCTGCAAGGGAAAGCAGAAGATCGGCTGCCGGCTCGACATTGAGTTCTCCCAAGATTTGAGCGATCCGCTCTTGAACGACAGCCTGTTTGGAAGATAGTTCGGAGGCCAGCATTTCCCAGTCAACCGCTGAAAAGCGTGCGAGCTTCGATGAATAGACCTGCGACTCATGATCGGACCAAAGGTCGTCGCTGGCTTTCTCTACAAGGTCATAGTCGATCATTGTGTTTGCATTCCCTCATGCTGCGGCGATGGATCAATGCGCTGCCTAACGTTTGAAATGAGAGGCGTCACCCGGCTTGCCGGGTGACGTCCTCTCGATTGAAGGGTTAGGCGCCTGTGCCGCAAGGGGTCACTTCCTCGCCAGATGGCACGGAAACGCCTCGAAGAAGAATTTGAATTGTTCCGGTCTGCTTGGAGATGCAGTTGATTTCGGCTTGGCGTGAATTCTCAATTTCCAGCAGCGCGTTTGCGCTCCATCGTATTTTGATTTCTGCCTTCTCGCCTGCCGAATACACCAATGCTTCGGTTGAGTTGGCGTCTTCTACCTTGCCTACTCTGACCTCGATTGCTGGCACAGCGCCTCCAATGCCCGGCCCATAGACACGCATCTCCAACGTGGCTCTGTGCCGACCATCGGGAGACATGGAGATTGCGATGGGTACAACTTCAAGTGGTGGTGGGCGTAGCGCGTAGATGACGCTTGCAATAACAGATGTTGCGAGGACGAGAGCCGACGCTATTAAGACAGCGCGCCGACTTATCGGCTTGACGATGTGAGGTGGCGTTGTCACTTCAGGCGCCTAACGTTTGACTTAAGCGGCGTGCCGTAGGCACGTCCGCTTGAAGGAAGGGTTAGGCGTCGCTGTTCGGATTGCCACTGAAGACTTCCTTCACTGCAGGACACGGAGCCATTTGAAAGCACAAATGGTATGGGGCATCGCGCTTGAACCAGCTTCGTTGGCCGTGGAGAAAGTTCTCAAGTAAGTTCGTCATGAACTTTCTGTCTGCTTCGAACAAGGGCGACGCATTGTCTAGGATGATGACCATACCTGTCGAGCGGCTGCCGAGCGACAGCAAGTCGTCCCACCACCTCACCCAATTGGGTTCGCGTTCTTCATCGTAGGGCGGGTGGTCAGTTCCGGCGGCGTAGCCGATGACATTCGGAATTTCCCACGTCCTGTCCACGTATTCGGCACAGTCGAGATAGACGACAAGTATTTGCTTGACGCGAAGCTCTTCGGCAAGCTCGCGCAGGTCCTCTGCGGCTGGCTCTTCGTCGATGAAGTGAACAGACCTTCCTGTCGATACAGATTGCAGACCGTAGTCGCTCATGGGATGTATTGCGACGCCTAACGTTTGAGATGAGAGGCGTTTTCCGGCTTGCCGGAAAACGTCCTCTCGATTGAAGGGTTAGGCGCTTGCTCGCGACGAATGCATTTTGAAATGCGAACTGCAGCCGGCCTCTGAAGGCGACAATTTGAGTTTGCCTACTTATGTTTTCGGCGCACCAAAGCCGACATTCATGCACGGGTACCAAACGCCACGAAGTTGCAAGGGACCGGTGTTAGGTACCACGTTGCGTTGATCGAGATCTTGGACTTGAACCCCTTGTCTGACTACTACTTCTCGCGCCTCGGAGAACCAAGCGGCAACTCCCCTCTCCTCCAGCAGTGCGCGGGCGTCTTCTTCCGAGTAAGCCGTTACGCCAATGCCGAATGGTAGCTGTGGGTCTTGCGGGAACGAGAACCAGAAAGTTTCGAGAAGCTCAGCGGAACGCATATGTGGAGAGCGCCTAACGTTTGAGATGAGAGGCAAACACCGGCTTGCCGGTGTTTGTCCTCTCGATTGAAGGGTTAGGCGCCTGTGTGCAGAGAATGCAGTTCATTTGCGACCAAGCACCCAACTGACCAACACTGCGCCAGTTCTCGGCCAAGCAAGCGCCAACCCAATGAGGCAGGCGGAAGGAAGCGTTGGCCAGTCGTACCACTCCAGCTGTGAATACCACCACCACGCGGACTCGAACCAGGGGGCTATGGGCTGAGTGAATACATTTCTCGCATAGTCGGCTAGTCCCGCGCTGCGCCACAACTCTCTTATGAGGCGCATAGCTACCCAAGGAATGAGACCGAGACAGCCGACTACAAATAGGCCGCGCTGGATTGGGGTTGAAAGCCACTTGTTCATGCCGGTGTGGGAGTTCGCGAGCCCTGTGCTTTCAGGCGCCTAACGTTTGACTTAAGCGGCGTGCCGAAAGCACGTCCGCTTGAAGGAAGGGTTAGCCGTCACTTCAGCTCATCCCAGCCACTTGGTGTCCAGCGCAAGACCACCGGGGAGAGGGGGCGGGATGACTTCTTTGCCATGTCGCGCCCGAAGGTTCGCAAGGCCTCAACGCCTACAGAGGTTGACCCGTCGCCGTACAGGAGCACATCAGGTGCTGGCAACATGACAACCAGATTCCCGTTGAACCTCTCAGAGAGTACTTTCCAGTCGTCATGAAAGGCGATGCGGCTGGACGCATAGTCTTCACCCGTGATGCTGCCAAAAGAGTTTGGTCCGGGCGTCGGGGTAACTTCCGAGAGAGGTTTGACACTCGCGCGGAGGTTCTTCTCACCGAGCTTGAAGACCTCGTCTTCAGTGACTTGAAGCTTCGGAAGATCCTTCTCCCCAACGAAGCGAACTGAGCGGGTGTAGTCCAGAACGGGTACGAGAGCGAGTCCGGCACCGATTGGTCGGCCGTAGATGGGCGCGGCGCCTGCGCCCATCTGCTTCTTGACGCGATCAACATACTCTACTGGCCGAACGGCAATTCTCACCATCGACTTGTCGATTGGGCGATCGCGCTCCTTGATCGCCTCGCCGACTCCCTTTGCGTATTGATCCAGGGCGGTGCTGCAATTCCGAGCATTCCTCGAACAGAAGGCGTAGACGCGATCAAGGCTCAGTTGACCGGTTGACTCACCATCAGTGCGCTTGCCTTCAAGCGTCAACCGGATCGTTGGCTTGATGTCGTAAGAGGGAAGCTCGCGCTGCACCCGCTCCGCCGCGACCTTCGCAAAGCCTTCCTCATCCGACGGAATCTCTTGGGCGAGCGACCAAGTTGTTGCGATGCAGAAAGCGATGGCGGTGATGTACTTGAGCATGGCGGGATTGGTGGTGATCTGTGACGGCTAACGTTTGAGATGAGAGGCAAACACCGGCTTGCCGGTGTTTGTCCTCTCGATTGAAGGGTTAGGTGTCACTGGTTGGTACGAACGAGCTTTGCCAGACATTTCGAGTGATCGGAAAGCTCGCAAAGCAGCATAGCGTTTCGATCGACGAGAACCAGGCCGTGAATACGGGTTGTTCCTACAACTGCCATGCCTCCCTGACAGTCGGGTGAACGATTGGTTGAGATAACTGTCGAGAGCAGAGCGTATGCCGTGGGGTCTTCGCTAGAACGAAGAAGAGCAAAAGCCTCTTTGAGTCTTTCTCGCCCGCTTTCAACGGTCGATAGGCCCCCGCGTTGATAGCTGTGTAGCTCTTGACACGAACTGTCGTTTGCTTCGAGGCGCCACTCCCCCACCAGCGGTTCTGAAGCAACCGCAGAGAACTTCTGATGATCATCAGATAGCAGCGGCCGTGAGATGTATTGCGCGGTCTTGCTATAGCGCGATGTCATAAGTAGAAGGCGGCCACCCCTTAGATCTAGGGGCCAACGACCAGAAGCGTCTGCGATCTCGCCTGCCAGAAACTCGCCTTGCAAGAATGCTCCGTGGGACGACGTGAGTATGCCGTTGCCGTTCGCCCTCCCATCCTTGCACTTGCCGGACCAGAGAAAGTCTTCACCGTCGTGCGTGGACCGAACTTCGACTTTGCACCCCGCGTTCGATTCGACAACGAATGTGGCGCCAAACGCCAAGGGCGTGGCGAGGAATGACAGTGATAGGAGGAGCCGCTTCATCGTGACACCTAACGTTCGAGGTAAGGGGCGGCTTGCGGCTTGCCGCAAGACGTCACCTTGACTGAGGGGTTAGGCATCAGCGCCTCGGACTGCCCATGCCTCAAGGGCGCGGCGAAAGACCTGAAGTAGCTCTGGCAAGCGCGCTGCTGTTTGCTGCAGCGCCTGCTCCGTGAAAAGGGTTGGCTCTTCGAGTAGTTCAAGACTGACCTTCGGGTGGTGTCCGTTCCCCCACTCTACCGATGCATCACATAGCTTTGGCTGAGTGGTTATGTGCTTGACACCAACCAGCAGGGCTACCGAATCGGCTTCATGGTCGGCGGCGTCGGGAAAAGTGCACTCGAGCCAGACATTGTGGCCTTGGTATTCCGTCTTGCCACCGACCGACGAGGACCCAACATTGAACTTGAATTGGGGGTACGCGGACTCAGCGACCACCTTTGCTTCTAGCAATAGAGGCAAGAATGTGTTCTCGAGCTCTGCAACGACGTGCATGGGTTATCGATGCCTAACGTTTGAGATGAGAGGCGGCGCCCGGCTTGCCGGGTGACGTCCTCTCGATTGAAGGGTTAGGTTTCACCGCGCACCATTACGACTGATGCCTGGCGACCAACATTTGGGCTGCCGCGCAGTGGTGGGTACTTGGTGTGAAGCAAGGACTCAAACCTCCTGTACTCCGTTACCAACACCGCACCGAAGACGAGCGGTAGGCCCTGCACCTGAGACAGACCGGGCAGGTTGATGTTTCCGTTCTTGTGGCCCTGCACATGGGCTTTCAATCGGCTCACAGGCGATATGTCTTTTCCCCAATAGACGGGATACCAGTCTTCGTAGTCTGGTAGCGGGGAAAGACCGATACGTGGCGGCGTGGGAGATTTCGCCCATATTCCGTACACGGCTGCACTGGCTTGCTCGATCGGGCGTTCCCGGCCAATGTGAATGGAGCCGTAAAGGCAATCGTGGATCGAGAAGCCGTGCTCTGCTGCCACTGCTTTCAGGAACTTGGGTACGAGAGCGGCTTCTGGCATTCGTGAAACCTAACGTTTGACTTAAGCGGCCTGCCGTAGGCAGGTCCGCTTGAAGGAAGGGTTAGAGCGCATCGTGGAAAGTGCTGGGATTACTCTTTGCCCACTGGCGATACTCGCTATAGCCATACATGTCTACTAACGAGATCAAGACGTTGTAGCCGCCAGCCCAGATATGAACCTTTGGGTTAGTCTTGAACCGCTCAACGACCTGTGCAATGGAAGCGTGCTTTTGCTCCACCGGCCCGAAGCCTAGCTTCATTTTCGGATCGTATGGGAATTTGCGGATGAGTGTGTCGTATGGACTGAACGATATTGCCAATTGCTTGATTTGCTCAGGTTCCTTGGTTGTCGCGAGGCTTGTCAATGAGAATTCGGCGTTCCTTACGTCGTGGACCAGGCTGTTTCGAAGCTCCGACAAGACCGAAATGAATCGACGATTCTCGGTGTCCAGAAGTTCAAGTTTCGACAAGAACGCAACCTTGCCGGTTGCCTTGTTGCTCAATTCGAGGCGGCTAAAGACTTCGGAGAGTTCGGGCTCTTTGAAATGAAAAAGGAGTAGGTGGGTACATACCGCCTCGAATACGGCGTGAAGTTTGATGACGAATGACCAATCGTCTTCTTTCAGCAACCGACGAATGAATCCCTTGCGCACACCGATCCGCGCTTCAAGTAGCGTGATGCCCTTGTCAACCTTCGGTCGAGGAATGCTCATTGCGCTCTAACCCGTTATAGAAATCAAACGAACTGTCCACCCATGGGTGGAAATGCCTGCATGTAGCAAAAAGCTTCCATTTTCGACTGCCATAGGCGGCTACCTTTCGCGGGGATCTGAAGAGACTTGAAGCAGCGCGAAGGCGATTGCTTGCAGTGGTGAAACAAGCATACGGCATCCTCCTCAGCGCTCTCGGCCCGATGGCGAGAGTGCGCGCCATGCACCCGTCGCCCAGCCCAGTTCTCAAGTTCTCTCGATCTTGCCCGCAAGCCGCAGTTTCTTCGCGGTTCGCCGGGTCATGCCCCAGAGACACCGTTTGCTGTCCCACTTGGCACCGTGCTCACGTGCCTGCCTGTGACGCTGGATGTCGTTGAAGTCGATGCGCACCATCACCCATTCATCGAGATCGGTGCGCGTGACGATCGGCGCCTCGTCGACGACGAGTTCCACGGTGGTGTAGCGATGGCCGCTCTGCGCATCATGCCGATAGCGGACGCACACCAACGCATCGCCATAGCGGCGCGCGAGCTTAATCGCGCCCGGCTGGCTGGCCGAGAGCCGCTTGACGATTCTTGTGTCGGCGTAAACGGCTTCCATGTCCTCCGCGGTGCGCGGTGCGGGACGCCTTGGTGGCAATAGCGGTGCTCGATCGGGCGGGGCGGGCATGATGATGAGATGACGAAGCTGGTCGCGGCTTGCCGTGCGCTGTTCAGTGAATGTTGTGCCGGGACGGCACGGTGAACGATGAACGACGCCAGCGGCGGCACAGTGCTTGTGAACATGTGGGCGCCTCAATATACTGTACAAAACATCAGTACTCAACTCAAACCGATCCGATGGCATCCGACACTCGCTCGCTCCCACCGCTGCAGGCCTCGCGCCTGCTCGATCAGGTTCGCGAGCGCATTCGCTACCTGCACTACAGCATCCGGACCGAGGATGCTTATGTGCACTGGGTGCGCGGCTTCGTGCGCTTCCATGGCTTGCGGCACCCGGCCGAGATGGGGGCGTCGGAGGTCGAGGCGTTCCTCTCCTGGTTGGCGAACGAGCGCAAGGTGGCGGTGTCCACGCACAAGCAGGCGCTGTCGGCGCTGGTGTTCCTGTACCAGCGGGTGCTGGGCTTTGATCTGCCCTGGCTCGGCGAGATCGGCCGGCCGAAGAGCCGGGTCCGCCTGCCGGTGGTGTTGACGCCCGATGAAGTGGGCCGCGTGCTGGCGGCGCTCGAGGCGCCGCATCAACTGTTGGCGCAACTGCTTTATGGCACCGGCATGCGCATCATGGAGGGCGTTCGCCTGCGCGTGAAGGATGTCGATTTCGAGCACCAGGCGCTGGTCGTGCGCGAGGGCAAGGGCTCGAAGGACCGAATCGTGATGCTGCCGGCGTCGCTGATACCGGCCCTGCGCCTGCACCTATCGCACGTGCGCGTCGTGTGGGCAGGCGACCGCGAGGCCGGCTGCGCCGGCGTGCACATGCCCGACGCGCTCGACCGCAAGTACCCGCGCAGCGGTGCATCTTGGAGCTGGTTCTGGGTCTTCCCGCATCTGCAGCTCTCGGTCGATCCGCGCAGCGGCGAGCAGCGGCGCCATCACGCGCTGGAGCAAAGTTTTCAGCGTGCCTTCAAGCGCGCGGTCGAGCAAGCCGGCATCGTCAAGCCGGCCACGCCGCACACGCTGCGCCATTCGTTCGCCACGCATCTGCTGCAAAACGGCTACGACATCCGCACCGTCCAGGAGTTGCTGGGCCACTCCGACGTGAGCACCACGATGATCTACACACACGTGCTCAAGCTCGGCGGCGGCGCGGTGCGCAGCCCGCTCGATGCGCTGCCGGTCGTTGCGCTGCCGGTCGTTGCGCCGAGCGGCGTTCGGTACACCACGGCGGGCGGGGGGAACACGAGGCATGACGATGATGATGACGACGGCCAGCTCACCGGCAGCGTGCTCACCACGGCCGGTGCGAGACGCTCCGTGTCAGGCGCCCGGATGCCGGTGGCGCCCTACGTTGTCGCCGGCAGCGGCCACGATAGTCGCGGCCATGCTGTACCTGCTGTCGCCTGCCAAGTCGCTTGACTACGAAATCCCGACGCCGAAAGCCGTCGCCCCGCTCGCCACCGACCCGCTCTTCATCGATCGCTCAGCCGAGCTGATGGGCCTTGCCCGAAGCGCTCGCCAGACTGAACGTGTCGTGCGAGAGCGCCAGCCTTCGGTCTTCTCCTCCAGCCAACTCCTTAAGCACCTCGTTCAGAAAAGCTCAGGGCGTGCAGAAACAGCGGGGTGATCACTCCACCTGAGAGGCCGACGTGAGCGCGCTGAGAATGCAGCGGTTGATCTCGCTCACGCTCATCATCAGGTCTTCGGCCGCGGTGCGGAAGTCGTACAGCGACTCGTTCTCGACGGCCTGCACCAGCGCGAAGTACGGCTGGTACGGCCCGGAGCCGTCGACCAGCGCCTGGTACACCCGCTCGGGCACAGGGATGGTCTTGAGCAGCTCGGAGAACGGCTGCTTGAACATGCGGTCGAGCAGGGAGAACACGCCGCAGATGAACATCTCGTTGCGCATCTCTTCGTCGCCCGACGAGCGCACCAGCTCTTCCATCAGCAGGCCGCGGCGAACGGCGGCGAACATCACCGGCTTCATGTTGCTGTCCTTGCCGGCCGTGGCCAGCAGCAGCGCGAGCCAGCGCTTCAGGCGCTGGTAGCCGAGCATCATGATGGCGTGGCGGAAGGAGCTGATCTCCACCCGCAGGCCGAAGGCCGGCGAGTTGATGTAGCGCATCAGCTTGAAGGCGAGCGAGGGGTCGCGCTTGAGCGTGCCTTCGAGCTTCTCGATCGGATCTTCCTTGTCGACGCGCTGGATCAGCTCGACGATCACCTGCAGGTCGTTCTGCGGCTGCTTGCCCTTGGCCTGCGATTCGTTGATGGCGTCGTCGATCGGCCAGCCCAGCACCGCGGCAGCACCGCGGGAGAAGCTGCCCTCCAGCTCGACCAGCGTGCGCACGCCGGCCTGCACGTGAGGGATGCTGCGCGTCACGCCGGCCGGGATGACACCGCCGGCCTCGTTGATGCGGCGGTCGTCGGCCAGGTCGATGATCGAATAGGTGAAGCAGGGCAGCACCTCGCGCGGCAATTCACGCAGCGGGCGGCCCTTGATCAGCAGCACAGTGCCGGCAGCATGCAGGTTCTGCAGCGGAATGATGTTGGCCGGGTCCACGGCCATGAAGGCGGGCACCTCGACCATCAGGTTCGGCGACGGCGCCGCACTCATCAGTTCTTGCAGCAGGCTTTCGCTCAGCACGTTGAGCGAGGCCTTGCCGCCGCTGGCGGGCCACACGCCCCCCACCGCATGCAGCAGTTGCGCCACATCGGGTGTGGCTTCGGGGTGCAGCGGGAACACCGTCAGGCGCGTGGCGGTGACGGCCCGGCTGCGGTCAATGAAGGGTGAGTAACCGAGGGCGACCTGACCCAGGATGGTGTTGTCGTTCACGCACAAGCCTCAGGTGATGTAGTTGAAGAGCGACATCTTCTGCACCAGCGAATAGCTCTTGAGCGCCGCATCGTATCCCGTTTGCTTGTTCTGAAAGTCTGAAATGGCCTTCACCATGTCCAGCCCTTCCGCGTCGTTGCGGTTTGTCTCGCTGGACAGCTTCAGGTCGGCCAGCCGGCCGGTGGCGCTGTCGATGCGATTGAGCGTCTCGCCCACCTGGCTGCGCACCGATTGGAGCTGCGCCATCGCGCCGTCCATCGCGGTGAGGCTGCTCGAATTGGTCTGAGAGATCTGCGATGAGGTGCGCAATGGCGTCTTCAGGTCGGCAACCACCTTGTCCAGCGCATTGAAGATGTTGAGGTCGGAGGTCGAAGGCGTGGTGTCGAACTGGTCGCCGTCGGCCGGCTGGCCGCTGACCGTCATCGACATGCCGTCGAACTCGATCGCATGGCCCGAGGTGTAGGGCAGGCCCGCCATCGCGGTGGGCACGCCGTCCTGCAGCACCGAATAGGTGGTCACGCCACCGGCCACGCTGAACTGCAGGCTGTAGTTCGAGCCGGTCAGGGCGCTGGGGTTGGTCAAGTGGCCGGAATCGACCCAGGCCGTGCCGGTGCTCACCGTGGCGCTGGTGACGAACACGCCATTGCCGGTGCGCCCGCTGGTCCAGGCCAGCTGGCCGTCGACGGTCAGCGGCAAGCCGTCTGAAGACGCCGCATCGATCTGCCCGGGCGTGCTCTGGTAGACCACGCCGCCGGCGGCGTCGAGAAACGGCGCATGGTCGGGCGTCTGCCCGCCGAACAGGTAGGTGCCCGAACCGTCCTGGCGGTTGGCCACGCTCAGCAGCTGGTTGCGCAGGCCGGAGATCTTGTCGGCCAGCGTGGCGCGCTCAGCGTCGCTGTAGCTGCCGTTGCCCGTCGCGACGATGGTCTCGCGGATCTGCTGCATCAGCTCTTCGGCATCGCCAAGGGCGCTTTCGGACAGCGTCATCGCGTTCTTGCTCGCATCGACGGCGCGCTGCGCCGCATCGCTGTTCGCTCCTGCCGCCAGCGCGCGCTCGGCCCGCGCAGCGGCGGCCGGGTCGTCGCTGGCGCGGTTGACGCGCTTGCCGGTGGTGAGCTGCTCTTGCGCCGTGGCCATGTCGGTCTGGCGACGGGTCAGCGACTCGATCGTTGCGTCGTAGGAATGGGAGGTGCTGATGCGCATGAGGAGGTTCTCTCAGTTCAAGGGTCAGCCGCCTGCGGTCTGCAGCAAGGTGTCGAACACCGACTGCGCCACCTGGAGCATCTTGGCGGCAGCCTGGTAGCTCTGCTGGAACTGGATCAGGCGCGCAGCTTCTTCATCGAGGTTGACGCCTGCCTTGTTGGCACGCGCCGATTCGGCCGTGGCCGCCACCGAGCTCGAGATGCCGGCGGCCGACTTGGCGCTCTGCACCCGCACGCCGATGTCCGACACCGTGCTGGCGTAGGCATCGGTGATGGTCTTGCCCGGAAGGATGGTGCCGTTCGCGAGCGTCTCGACACCGACGAAGGCCGAATTCGCCAAGGCCACGAAGTTCAGCGCATTGCCGTTGTTGGAGGCCGGCGAAGTCGTCGGCCCCACGCTGACGACGTCGCCGCTGCGCGGCACGCCGCTCAGCTGCAGCTCGAAGCCGTTCACGGCGATGGGCTGGCCGGCCGTCCAGGTGCCGGTGCCGCTGGAGACGACGGCGTTGCTCGCATCGAGCATGTCGTAGCTGTAGTCGCCGGTGTCGGTGTTGAAGGTGAAGCGTGCGGTCAGCGCCGGGTCGTAGGCGTTGCCGTCCACCACGCCGAGCGAGGCCGCCGTGGCCGTGCCGGTGTTGGTGACGGCGAAGCTCGAAGTCACCATCGACGCGGCCGCCAGGCCCTTCGGGTTGGCGAGCACGGTCTTCATGTCGGCCGATGCCGAGGCCACCCCTTGCAATAGGTAGCGGTCGCCCGACGCCGAGGCGCCGGCGTTCAGCTGCAGCGAGAGGCCGTCAACCTGCACGCCGGCGGCCAGGTCGGCGGCCGTCAGGCCGTTGGCCACTTGTGCGTTGTCGGACAGGCGTGTCATCGAATAGCTGGTGCCGTCGAAGCGCAGCTCGTAGTCGCTGGCCTGCAGGTGGGTCGAGTCGGTGACGGTGAGCCCGAAGCTGGCGTCGCCGAGGTTGGCCTTGGCCGGCAGCGTGCGCGGCGCGCCCACCGAGAAGATGGGTGCACCCGCGCTCGCTGGCTGTCCGGCATCCAGGCCCAGCGACTGCTGCTGGTTGACGGCTCCGCTGATCGCCACGGCCATCTGGCCCAGCAGGTTGCGCGCAGCGGACAGGTCTTCGTTCTGGAAGCGCAGCAGGCCGGCGATCGAGCCGCCGGTGATGCTTTGCGACAGCACCGGCCGGTCGACACTGCCTTCGCTCAGCGTGATCTGTACCTTGGCCGGGTCGTAGTCGTCGGGCGAGGCCTTCAGCGTGTTGGCGTTCGAGCCCAGCACCAGCGACTGGCCGCCGCCGATGAACAGGCCGATGCTGCCGTCGTCGGCCTGGATCGTGGTGACGTTGATCTGGCTGCTGATGTCGGCGATGAGCTGGTCGCGCTGGTCGAGCAGGTCGTTCGGTGGCTGGCCGCTGCCGTTCAGCGCCGAGATCTGCTTGTTCAGGTCGGCCAGCTGCTTGGCCTGCGAGTTCAGCGTGGCGACGGCCGCGCGCACGTCCTGTGTGACGCCGATCTGCAAGGTGTTGAGCTGCGCACCGGCATTGGCGAAACGCGTCGACAGCTCCTGCGCCCGTGTGAGCACCACCTGGCGCGACGACGAATCCTGCGGGTTGTTGGCCACGTCGACGAAGGCGTTGAGCAGTTGCCCTGCGGCATAGCCCAGGCCTTTTTCGCCGAGAGGGAACACGTTCTCGAGCTGCGTCAGCTGGTCGTTGCGTGTTGAATCGGCCGACGCCACCGAGTTGGTGCTGGCGGCCTGTGCAGTCAGGAACCGGTCGTACGAGCGGGTGACGGTGGTCACGTTCACGCCCTGGCCGAAGAAGCCTGCGCCGGTGTACTGCCCCTTGGCCGTCGACAGTTCGACCTGCTGGCGCGAATAGCCCGGCGTGTTGGCGTTGGCGATGTTGTTGCCGGTGGTCTGCAGCGCCGCGTAGTTGGCGAACATCGCCCGCGTGCCAATGCCCATCAAGGTGGAGGTTCCCATTCGGTGTCTCCGTCTTCAGGCCTGGGCACGTTGCAAGCGCAACGTGGTGTTGATCATGCGCGTGAGCTTGTCGGCGTACGCGGGGTCGGTGGCGTAGCCGGCCTTCTGCAGGCCCTGCGCAAAGCCCTGCGGCGTGGCGGCGTTGGCCACCACCTTCGAATAGCGCGGGTTGTCTTTCATCATCTTGGCGTAGTCGGTGAAAGCCTCTTCGTAGCTGCCGTAGGCGCGGAACTTGGCCTTGACCTTGTGCGCCTGGCCGTCCACCACCTCGGTGGTCGTCACCTCGGTGGTCGGGCCTTTCCAGCTGCCGCCGGCCTTGATGCCGAAGACGTTGAACGAGGTGGAGCCGTCGGAGTTCTTGATCTCGTGGCGGCCCCAGCCCGACTCGTGGGCGGCCTGCGCCACCATGAAGCTCGCGGGGATGCCAGTGGCGGCCTCGGCCGCCTTGGCCGCGCCGTCGTGCATCTTCAGGAAGCCGATCTGGCGGTCCTTGCCCTGAAGCGTGTTGAGCGACACCGGCGCTTGCTTGGTCGTGTCCGCCGCGCCTGTCTTGGCTGCCGCCGCCGCAGCATCGGCCGCGATATTGGCCAGCGGCTGGCTGAGCTGTTTGTCGAGCTGGCGGGCAATGATGTCGGAGAGGCCGCCGGCCTGGCCGGTCATCTTCGACACGAGCTGCGTGTCGAGCATCTCGTTGCCCATCTTCGTGCCGGCGTTGTCGAGCATGCCGGTGGACACGCTGGCCTCACGCATGCTCTTGAGCAGCTGCTGCATGAACATGCCTTCGAACTGCTTGGCCGCTTCGCGCACGGCCGCCTTCGGGTCGGTGGAGGCGCTGTTGCGCAGCGCCTGCATAGCGCGCTGGTCCGTGCCGCCGATGGGGGAACCTGATGAGACGGCCATGTCAGATCACCTCGATTTCGGCATTGAGCGCACCCGCGCTTTTCATTGCTTGAAGGATGGCGAGCAGGTCCTGTGGTGTGGCGCCGAGAGCGCTCAGTGCCTTCACCACGTCGGCGAGCTGCGTGCCCGCAGGCAGCTGGATCAGCGCGCCGGGCTCCTGCTTGATCGTGATCTCGGCCTTCTCTTTCACCACCGTCTGGCCGCCGGTCGAGAACGGCCCGGGCTGGCTGATGACAGGCGTGGAATTGATGGTCACCGACAGGTTGCCGTGCGCCACGGCGCAGGCGCTGAGCGAGACGGTCTGGTTCATCACCACCGAGCCGGTGCGCGCGTTGATCACCACCTTGGCCGAGGGTGCGGCCAGCGTCAACGGCAGGTTCTCGATGTCGGCGAGAAAGCTGACGCGCGCTTCAGGCGAGTCGGGCATCTTCACGCGCACCACGCGGCCGTTCAGCGGCTGGGCGATGCCCTCGCCCATCTTGCTGTTGATAGCGCGAGCCACTTCGCGGGCGGTGTTGTAGTCGCTGGCATTCAGGTCGAGCTGCAGGTGGTCGCCCTGGTTCAGCGGTGTGGGCACCGCGCGTTCGACCGTCGCGCCTTCGGGCACGCGGCCTGCGCTCAGGTGGTTGATCTGCACCTTGGAGCCGCCGGCCGACGCACCCGCGCCGCCCACGATCAGGTTGCCTTGCGCGAGCGCGTAGATCTGGCCGTCAGCGCCCTTGAGCGGTGTGACGATCAGCGTGCCGCCGCGCAGCGACTTGGCGTTGGCCATCGACGACACGTTGACATCGATGGTCTGCCCGGGCTGGGCGAAGGGAGGCAGCTGCGCGGTGACCATCACGGCCGCCACGTTCTTGATCTGCATGTTGGTGCCGGGCGGCACGGTCACGCCCATCTGCTGCAGCATCGCCGTGAGACTCTGCGCGGTGAAGGGGGCAGAGGTAGTCTGGTCGCCGGTGCCGTCGAGGCCGACGACCAGACCGTAGCCAACCAGCTGATTGCTTCGCACGCCCTGGATGGCGGCGACTTCCTTGATGCGCGTGGCGTTGGCCGACACCGGCCACCACAAAGCCGCACTGGCGATGACCACCGTGATGCCGATCAATGACTTGATCAGCGCTTCCAACAGTTTGTCTTGGGTGGTTTCCATGGTGGTGGCAGTGCTCCTGCCACCATTCTGGAATTCTTTAGAACGGGAGAACGTTCAAAAAGAAGCGTCCGAGCCAGCCTATTCCGTTGGCATCGGCCTGGGCACCCTTGCCGCGGTGGTCGATGCGCACGTTGGCGATCTGCGCCGAGGCCACGGTGTTGCCGGGCTGGATGGCGCGCGGGTCCACCTGGCCCGAGAAGCGCAGCACGTCGACGTTCTGGTTCACGCCGATCTGCTTCTCGCCGGTGATGAGCAAATGCCCGTTCGGCAGGACTTCCGTCACGACCGAGGTGATGGTGCCGGAGAAATCGTTGGTGTTCTCGGTGCTGCCCTTGCCTGCGAAGGTGTTGGTCGAGCTGCCCTCGGCACCGGCCCGTGCGAACGCGCCGGCGCGGATGCCGGGCAGCGCCGTCACACCGGCCGAGACCGAGCCGCTCTTGTCGATGGAGCTGGTGCTCTTCTGGCTGGCCGCGACTTTTTCCACGATCTGCACGGTGAGCGTGTCGCCGACCAGCCGCGCGCGGTGGTCTTCGAACAGCGGGCGGTACTGATTGGCCTGGAAGATCGATCCGTTGTTGACGACCGGCGCTTCCACCGCGAGCGGGCGCGTCTTCGGCGAGCCGGCCACGTCGACCTTGGGCACGCCGTACAGCGTTTCGCAGCCCGTCAGCGTGACGCTGGCGAGGCACGCCAAGGCAATGAACCAAGCCTTCATCACAGTTGCGCCAGGCGCTGCAGCATCTGGTCGGATGTCTGGATGGCCTTGGAGTTGAGTTCGTAGGCGCGCTGCGTTTGGATCATGCCGATCAGCTCTTCGACCACGTTCACGTTCGAGGTTTCGACGAAACCCTGCTGCAGTTGGCCCAGGCTGTTCTGGCCTGGCGCGCCGGTCTGCGGCGTGCCCGAGGCGGCCGTTTCGGCGAACAGGTTCTGGCCTTTGGGCTCGAGGCCCGGCGGGTTGATGAAGTTGGTGAGCTGGATCTGCCCGAGCGTCTGCGGCGTGGTCTGGTTGGGCAGCGTGGCGGTCACCGTGCCGTCGAGGCCGATGGTCACGGACTGCGCGTTCGTCGGCACCGTGATGTTGGGCTGCAGCAGGTAGCCGTTGTTGGTGACGAGCTGGCCTTGCGCGTTGACCTGGAACGAGCCGTCGCGGGTGTAGCCGGCGCTGCCGTCGGGCATCTGCACTTCGAAGAAGCCGTTGCCGCGGACCGCAACGTCGAAGGTGCTGCTGGTCTGCTGCAGGTTGCCCTGGCTGAAGACACGGGCGGTGGCCACCGCGCGCGTGCCCAGGCCGACCTGCAGGCCGGTGGGCAGCGTGGTCTGCTCGCTGCTGTTGGCGCCTGCCTGGCGCAGGTTCTGGTACATCAGGTCCTCGAACACCGCGTGCGACTTCTTGTAGCCGTTGGTCGCGCTGTTGGCGAGGTTGTGGGAGATGTGGTCCAGCTGGGTCTGCTGGGCCTCCATGCCGGTCTTGGATGTCCACAGGGAACGCATCATGGTGAATGCTCCTTATCTATCTCGTGTCGGGTCAGCTCATCGAGAGCAATTGGGCAGCGGCCTTCTCGTCGCCTTCTGCCGTTTGAAGCATCTTCATCTGCGCTTCGAACTGGCGCGCCGCGGCGATCATCGAGACCATGGTCTCCACCGGGCTCACGTTCGAGCCTTCGAGCGCGCCGTCTTGCACGCGCGCGGTCGGGTCGGCGGGCAGCTCGGCGCCATCGGCACCGCGGAACAGCCCGTCTTCGCCGCGCTCCAGCGGCGAATCAGCCGTGGGCGTGACAAGCTTCAGCTTGCCGATGACGCTGATCTTGCCGGTGATGGCCTTGCCGGTGATGGTGCCGTCGCCGCCGATGCTCACCTCGGTCTGGGGTGGCACCTGGATCGGGCCGCCGTCGCCCATCACGGGCAGGCCGCTCAAGGTGACGAGCGCGCCTTCGCTGTTGACGTCGAGCGCACCGCCGCGGGTGTAGGCCTCGGTGCCGTCGAGCGCCTGCACCGAGAGCCAGCCGTTGCCCTTGACGGCCACGTCGAGGTTGCGTCCGGTGTCTGATACGACACCGGGCGACGCGTCGTAGCCCGGCGTGGTTTCGAGCGAGTAGACACGGGTGCTGGCGCCGCTGCCTTGCACCGGCACGGCGCGAAACGCCTGCAACTCGGCGCGGAAGCCGGGAGTCGACACGTTCGCCAGATTGTTCGCCAGCGTGTCCTGCCGCTGCATCATGGCTTTCGCCCCTGACATCGACAGGTAAATCATGCGGTCCATGAAGCACTCCCGGTTTCCGCGTTCGTCATCCCGGCGAACGCCGGGATCCACTGCGCGCGCGGCGATGCCATGGATCCCGGCGTTCGCCGGGATGACACGGTGGTGAGGTGGCCGCGCATGATCAGCTCAATCAATCAACTCAGCGCAGATTCACCAGGGTCTGCAACACCTGGTCTTGCGTCTTGATGGTCTGTGCGTTGGCCTGGTAGATGCGCTGCGCGGTGATCATGTTCACCAGCTCGGCGGTCAGGTCGACGTTCGATTCTTCGAGTGCACCCGACTGCAGCACACCCAGGTTGCCCTGGCTCGGCGTGCCCACGATCGGGTCGCCCGATTCGAAGGTGCGCGCCCACAGGTTGCCGCCCAGCGGCTTCAGGCCCTGCACGTTGCGGAAGGTCGAGAGCTCGATCTGCCCGGCCGGCTTGGACTGGCCGTTCGAGTAGGTGGCCATCACGATGCCGCTGTCTTCGATCGACAGGCCCGAGAGCTGCCCCGGCGCGTAGCCGTCCTGCTTCAGGTCGGTGACGCCAAAGGTGGCGCCGTATTGCGTGGCACCCGTCATGTCGAGCTGGATGCCGGTGATCGCCAGCGTCTGGGCACCCGCGGCATTGGTCGAAGCCGGGATGTCGAGCGAGATCGGGGTGCTCGGCGAGGTCGGCGTGCCGCCGTTGCTCGGGAAGTTGATCGTCGTCACCGGAGCTGGGTCGCCAGCGCCGTCCACCGCCACCGAGGTGCCGTTGGCGGTGACGTAGACGTTCCACGTGTCGGTGGTCGTCTTCTGGAAGTAGTAGGTCAGCGCCACGTCCTGGCCCTTGGCGTCGTAGACGGTGACCGAGGTGGCGTTGTTGTAGGTCGTCGCGTCGCTGAAGTTGACCTGCGGCGTGGTCGCGGGCAGCGTGGCGGCGACGCGCGAGTCGAGGTTCAGCTCCATCGAGATCTCGGTGGTTGCCGAGGGGTCGATGCCCGCGGTGGGCAGCTGCAGCGGGCCGGCCACACCGGGCTGGATCACGCCCTGGCCGTCGGCCGGGTAGCCCAGCAGCTGGGCGCCCTGGTTGTTGACGATGAAGCCGTCCTTGTTGACCTGGAACTGGCCATTGCGCGAATACAGCGTCTGCCCGTTCTGCTGCAGCTCGAAGAAGCCTTGCCCGTTGATGGCGATGTCCATGCCATTGGCAGTGGTGGTGATGTTGCCCTGGCTGAACTGCTGCGTCACCGCCTGCAGGTTCACGCCGATGCCGATGTTGCTGCCACCGGCGCCGCCCAGGGCTGCCGCATACATGTCGCCGAACTCGGCGCGCGATGACTTGGCGCCGTAGGTGTTCGCATTGGCCACGTTGTTGCCGATGATTTCGAGGTTCTTGCTCGCCGCGTTCAGACCGGAAAGACCTTGTTGGAAGCTCATGGGGTGTCCTTGTTTGACGGTAAAGCCGCGTGGGCAATTAGTTAAAAGCCTTGACCTTGTCGTAGGCCACGTTGCCGGATTTCTCGAGTTCGAGCGTCAGCGAGTCGCCCGAGGTGTTCACGGCGTCGACCTTGTCGCGCATCAGCGCGGTGCTGTCGAGCTTGGTGGCACCGCTGGTGGCAGTGACGCGGAAGGTCAGGTTGGTGGCGCTGGCGTTGGTGCCGGCCGGCCAGTCGAAGCTGTGCGTGCCGGCGGTTTGCGCGCCGAGGTTCATGGTGTCGACCACTTGGCCGGCAGCGCTGAGCACCTCGACCTTCACGTTGTCGGCTGCGCTGGTCAACTCGAAACCGCCCTGGCCCACGCCGTCCTGCATGTCGATCTTGTTGCCCGGCACGATGACGTCGCGGCCGACCAGGCTCGCGCCTTGCAGCGCCTGCATCTGCACGAACTGGCCCGACAGGCCTTGCACCGTGGTGTTGAGCTTCTCGATGCCGGTGACGGTGTTGATCTGCGCCATCTGGCTCGTGACCTGCGCGTTGTCCATCGGATTCAGCGGGTCCTGGTTCTGCATCTGCGCCACCAGCAGCTTCAGGAAGCGATCCGAGGCTTCGGTGGTGCTGGTGGTCGCAGTGGTCTGCGAGCCGTTCAGCGAGGTGTACGGGTTGGAGCTGTCGACGGTGTTCACGGCCATGGTGTTTTCCTTTCAGCGGGCCTCATTGGCCCATCTGCAGAGTCTTGAGCAGCAGCGTCTTGGCCGTGTTCATGACTTCGACGTTGTTCTGGTACGAACGCGAGGCCGAGATCATGTTGACCATCTCCTCCACCGCGTTCACGTTGCTGTAGGTCACATAGCCGTCGGCATCGGCCCCAGGGTGCTTGGGGTCGTGCACGCGGCGGCCGGCGGTCTGGTCTTCGGTGATGTTGCTGACCTTCACGCCTGCTGCTGCGGCGTCGCCGATCTGGCCGGTGGCGCCCATCATCTGGGTCTGGAAGGTGACTTGCCGCGCCTTGTAGGCCGTGCCGTCCGGGCCGGCGACGGTGTCGGCGTTGGCCAGGTTGGACGCGACGACGTTGAGCCGCTGCGACTGCGCGCTCACGGCGCTGCCTGACACATTGAATATCTGGAACATGCTCATGACAGCACTCCCTGGTTGAGCCCAAGTGCCCGTGGAACCGTCTTGAGACCACCAAGACGCAGAGAACGCAAAGGTCGCAGAGACAACTCAAAAGTCTTAGCGACCTTTGCGTTCTTGGCGCCTTGGCGGTTAGAGAAAACGCCCGATGTGCTCCGAACCCTCATCACTGTCCCCTGATCGCATCCAGCATCGTTCTCACGTTGCTGTTGATGAAGCGCAGCGTGGCTTCGTAGTGCACGGCGTTGTCGGCGAAGTTGGCGCGCTCGCGGTCCATGTCGACGGTGTTGCGGTCGAGGTTGGTCTGGCTCGGCGTTGCGTAGACAAGATTGGCTTGCGCGGCGGCAGCGCTGTTCGCGCCACCGATGTGCCCCGGCTGGGTGGCATCCATGGCCGGTGCGCCTTGCATCTGGCCGGTGGCCTGCTTCAGCGCGGCGGTGAAATCCATGTCGCGTGCGACAAAGCCCGGGGTGTCGGCATTCGCGATGTTGCTGGCGATCAGGCGCTGACGTTCCGAGCGCAGGCTGAGGGCCTGGCCTTGGAAGTCGAGCGAACTGGTGAGGCTGTTCAGCATGTGCTTGATCCCTGGAAAACCCATGGGGCGATGTGAAAGGATTGTGGGCAGCGCCCTTCAAAACATAAGCGGGAATAGCGGGCCCTTTCTCGGTCATTTCCATGCCTGCCCTGGGGTCGATGCCTTTTAAAGTGGCAGCGTGAAAAAGACTCTTCACCTTTGGCGTTCGGCCGCCCTCGCCTTCACGGCCGGGCTGGCGATGCTGCTCGGCTGCGCCGGCTCCGCGCACGCCGAAACCTCGTTCGCCGAGCTGCTGATAGAAGAAGCACGCCGTTTCGTCATGTCGCAAGTGGCGGCACCCGGGCGGCCCCGCACCGAAGTGAGCTTCGGCCAACTCGACACCCGCCTGCGGCTCGCCCCCTGCGACAAGATCCTCACTTACCTGCCCAGCGGCGCCCGCCTCGTCGGTAAAACGCGTGTGGGCCTGCGATGCGTGAAAGGCGTCACACCCTGGAGCGTTTATCTGCCGGTGACGGTGAACATTTTTGGCAACGCGCTGGTCTCAAGCTCGGTGCTGCCGGCAGGCCATGTGCTGTCGGCCGAAGATTTCCGTCAAGCCGAAGTCAATCTGGCCGAAGACACGATGAACCCACCCATCACCGACGCCGCCGTGCTGCTCGGCCGCACGCTGGCCAAACCGGTGGCGCCGGGCCAGAGCCTGCGCCCGGCCAGCCTGAAGGCGCGCCAGTGGTTCGCCGCTGGCGACCAAGTGCAGGTTCGGGCCGCTGGCAACGGTTTTGCCGTGGCCGGCGCGGGCGAAGCCCTCACGGCCGGGTTGGAAGGCATGCCCGCACGGGTGCGCACCGAGAGCGGTCGCGTGATATCCGGCATGCCGGTGGCAGAGCGGCAACTGGAACTCGCATTGTGAAAATTCCGCCCCCAGACAACAATCTGCGAGAAATCCCTAAAGTCCCCTGCCGGACGGGCCGATACACCGTCCATGTTGAAAGGTTCGGGTCGTTCCCGAATCCAAGGAGTACATGATGAAGATCGGCAATCCCGCAGACAAAACCGCTGGCACGGCGCCAGTCGCGACGACGCGCACCCAGCCTGGCGAAGCCGCCAAGGCCCAGGAAGTCGCCGCCCAGACCACCGACCCGAGCGCCAAGGTCGAGCTGTCGAACACCGCAGCCACGCTGATGTCCACCGACGCCAGCTCTGATTTCGACGCCGAGAAGGTGGCCCGCATTGCCCAGGCCATCAGCGACGGCAAGTTCCAGATCGACGCCGACAAGATCGCCGACCGCCTGATTGCCAACGCACACGACGTGCTGGGCAAGGCACAACACTGAATCGCGCGGGCCTCACGCTCCGGCCCGAAGTCCGTCCCTGCTCACCTTTGGTGAACCCGACATGAACATGCCAGCCCCTGCACTGGTCAGCCCCGAACTCGAAGCCACGCTCGCCGCGGTAGAAAGCCAGCTCGCCTCGCTGGGCGAATCGCTGCGCGCCAACGACAGCGTGGCCATCGACCACCACGCCACCGAACTGCACCGCGCACTGGCGCGTGCCGTCGACCATTTCACCCGTGCTGCACGCAGCGGCGCGGTGCCCCCGCCCTTGCGCGAGCGCCTCAAGCTGGCGGGCGGCCTTGTCGCCTCTCAGCGCGAGTCGCTGGCTCGCGCCACGGCCGCGCTCGACCGCGCGATGGACGTGCTGATGCCGCGCGAACGCGCCGCATCGGTGTACTCCGCCGGTGGTGCAGGCAACGCCCTGCGCAGCGGTACGGTCCAGGCCTGAGCCCGGGCCCCTCCTCTCTTTTCCTCTTCGCGTCATCTCGCGAGAACGCGCCGCGGCGGATTTCACGCCCGCGGCGCGCAGCTGCGTTCGCCTGCGGTAAACGCTCGTGCATCCCATGAAAGAATCGGCGGCACGCGAGCGCGCGGCAGTGCCCTGCCCTCTGCCGGTGCCTGAACGCGACGCGAGGGAGCCTTCTTGAGAATCCGATCGAATCTGCGGGCCCCGCTGCGCGCCTGGCTGGCGGTGTGGGTGTTGATCTGCAGCGGGTTCACGATGGCCTGCGCCACCGCGGCAACGAAGGAATACACGCTCTCGCCCGTTCCCGACTGGGTGCAGCGCATCGCGCCGGCCGAGGCGGCCGAAGCCCCCACCGGGCAGATCAGCCAGGGCGTGCACTACCTGCTGATCGACACGCAGACCCGCGTCGACGCGCAAGACAAGGCTCACTACCGCCATATCGCCGCCAAGGCACTCAGCGAGCGCGGCGTCGAATCGGTGGCGCATGTGGAGATTCGCTTCGACCCGTCGTACCAGGCGCTCGCGCTGCACATGATCCAGGTGCGCCGCGGCACACGCGTCATCTCCAAGCTGGCGAACGCGTCGGTGAAGATCCTCCAGCGCGAGAAGGAGCTCGAGTACCTGATCTTCGACGGCAGCAAAACCGCGAATGTGTTTCTCGACGACATCCGCGTCGGCGATGTCGTCGAGTATTCGTATTCGCTGCGCGGCAGCAACCCGGTGTTCGGCAACCGCCAGTTCGGCCGCTTCGACCTGCAGTGGAGCGCGCCGGTGCACCAGATGTACTCGCGCCTGCTGTGGCCCAACGAGCGCCCGATCGAGTTCGCCGCCCGCAACGGCGCTGCGGCCCCGGTGGTCAACGATCTCGGCACGCAGCGCGAGTACCTCTGGCAGGGTCGCGACATCGCGGCCCTGGTCGTCGAGTCCAACACCCCCGATTGGTTCGACCCTTACCCCGCGGTGCAATGGAGCGAGTTCAAGGACTGGCAGGCCGTGGCCCGCTGGGCCGTGCCCTACTACCGCCTGCCCGCGCGGCTGAGCCCGGCGTTGCAAGCCGAGGTCGACCGCATCGCCACGGCCCACGCATCTGCGCAGGAGCGCCTGCTCGCGACGCTGAAGTTCGTGCAGCGCGAGATCCGCTACCTCGGCGTCGAGATCGGCCCGGGCTCCCATGCGCCCAGCCAGCCGCAACAGGTGCTCGAGCGCCGCTTCGGCGATTGCAAGGACAAGTCGCTGCTGACCATGACGATGCTGCAGGCCCTGGGCATCGAGGCGCGCGCCGCGCTGGTCAACACCTCGCTGCGGCGAGGCATCCGCGATCTGCAGCCGACGCCGTTCGCCTTCAACCACGTGCTGGTGCGCGCGAGCATCGCCGGCCGCACCTATTGGATCGACCCCACCCGCGCGCCGCAAAAGGGCGACATCGTTCACCTCTACCAGCCCGACTACGACGCCACGCTGGTGGTCGACGAGGCGACGACCGAGTTGGTGCCGATGACCAACGACAGCAGCGCCCTGTCCACACGCGCCATCCACAGCGTGTACGAAGCGCAGGACGGCTTCGACAAGCCGGTGCGCTACACCGTGACCACCGTCGTCCAGGGCGCGGGCGCCGAAGCCCTGCGCGCCACCCTCAGCGGCGAGAACCGCGAAGACCTGCAGAAGCGCTACCTGAATTTCTACGCGCACTACTACCCCAAGCTCACGATGGCTTCGCCAATCAGCGTGCAGGACGACGAGAACGACAACCGTCTGACCATGACCGAGCACTATCTGATCGACGAGTTCTGGAAGCGCACCGAAGAGCGCAAGCGCCTCGAAGCGAACATCCACGTGCCCGAGGTCGACGAGTACCTGCGCGGGCCGCGCGACCCCATCCGCACCAGCCCGCTGGCGCTCAACCACCCGGTGAACCTGACGCACACCACCGAAGTGCAGCTGCCCGAGGCCTGGGACACGCCGGCCGAGAAGACCCGCATCGAAGACGCGAGCTTCGAGTTCGAACGGGTCAAGTCCGAGAAGAACAACGTGCTGCTGCTGGTCGACAGTTTCCGCAGCCGAGCCGACCACGTGATGCCGGCCGAGACGGCCCGCTACGCCGCCAACCTCGACCGCGCACGCGATGCCGTCGACTACGCCTTGTACAAGCGCGACAGCGTGGCGCCGAAGCGCGTGGCGAGCGGCATGGAGCGATTCAATTGGCCGATCGCCATGGTCAGCGTGCTGCTGCTCGCAGGCTTCGGCGGGCTGGCAGCCAAGCTGTACCGGTATGACCCGCCCGCCAAGCCACGCGAGGTGTTCGACACGCAGCTGCAAGGCATCGGCGGCTGGCTGCTCGTGCCGGCGCTCGGCCTGCTGGTTGCCCCGGTTCGCCTGCTGTGGGATCTCTCCCGGCTGCTGCCTTCGTATGCCACCGACAACTGGACGCAGCTGACGACGGTGGGTGGCACGGCCTACCACGCGATGTGGGCGCCGGTGCTGCTGTTCGAGCTGGCGAACACCCTCGGCTACCTGGTGTTCATGCTGTTGCTGCTGGTGATGTTCTTCCAGAAGCGGCGTGTCGTGCCCTTGTTCTACACGCTGCTGGTCGGCAGCAACGCGCTGGTCCAGGGCATCGACATCGCGCTGGTCCACGCCATCCCGAGCGCCGCCTCTCAGGTCACCGACAAGGACTGGGGCACGCTGCTGCGCAGCGTCGTGTTCTTCGCGATCTGGGCCAGCTATTTCCGCACGTCGCAGCGCGTCAAGGCGACCTTCGTGCACGGCCGCAGCGATACTGCCCAAGCTTTTTCCATCGCCACACCCACTCAGCCCCTGGAAAACGCCGCGGCATGACCCTCACTGTTTCGCTGCTCATCTTCGCCCTCGGCAGCGCCTTCTTCCTCTACGTGTCGTGGCAGGCCCTGCTGAATCCGCGCTCGCACGGCTTCTACCGCTTCATCGCGTGGGAATGCATGCTCGCGCTGGTGCTGCTCAACTTCCCCTCGTGGACGCTCGACCCGTTCTCGCCGCGCCAGATCATTTCGTGGGTGCTGCTGGCGAGCTCGGCCGCGCTGGCCGTGCACGCGGTGCACCTGCTGAAAGCAATCGGCCGGCCCGGTGCCGAGCGCGGCGATGCCGAGCTGTTCGCCTTCGAGAAGACGTCGACCCTGGTGACCACCGGCGCCTTCCGCTACATCCGCCACCCGATGTATGCCGCGCTGCTCTACCTCGCCTGGGGTGCCTACCTGAAAGACATCTCGATGCCCAGCACGGCGCTCGTGGCGGTGGCAAGCGTCGCGCTGATCGTCACCGCGCTGCGCGACGAGGCTGAATGCCTGCAGCACTTCGGTTCGCTCTACGCCGACTACATGAAGGCAAGCAAGCGCTTCGTCCCCTTCGTCTTCTGATCGATCACCGACTCGACATCGCCGAAGGTTCGGCGGCGAGCTTCGTGCCACCGTTCATCGCTGCAGAGAGAAATCGGGTCAGCTCCTCGACCAAAACCGGCGCGATCGGCAGCGCCGGGTCACCATAGGACGCGAGCTGCTGCGCCTGGTCCGGCGGCACGAGCTTGAGCACATGGTTCATGCCCCGGATGACCTGCAATTTGCAGCCGGTGTTCGCGGCCTGCAAGGCTGCTGCTTGAGACACGGGCACCTGGATGTCGGTGTCGCCCTGCAGCACCAGACAAGGCACCTGGAGTTTGCGCAGCTCGGCGGTCGGCAGGTACTTGAACCACGAGATCAGATACGGCTGAATGTTCGGCCGATACAGGGCATTCAACGCCGGCGGGACGTCGACCACCGTCTCACCGCTCTCCAGCGACGACAGAATCGCCTCGTTGCGCTCGCTCAGATCGGGCGGCAGCTTTCCCTTGAGCTGCTGGCGCAGCAGCGCCGGCGCCCCCTCTGCGGAGCCGGCCACGGACACATACGCCGTGGCCGGACTGGCCTGCGCCGCGAGCATGCCAACGAGCGAGCCTTCGCTGTGGCCCAGAATGGCGACGCTGGTGAAGCGCCCGTCATCGGCGAGCTTGCGCACCCAGGCGGTGGCATCCTGCGCATAGGTCTCGAAGCGCAGGTCCGACTCCCGCGACAACGCGCTCGCGCTCCCCGCGAGACCCCGCTTGTCGAACCGGACGGAAGCGAACCCAGCCTCCGCCAAGGCAACAGCCAGCATCTTGAGGCTGTCGTTCCTGCCGCGGATCAATTTGCTGTTGCCGTCGCGATCAGTCGGGCCTGAACCGGCCACGAGCAGCACGACAGGCGCCTTCAGGTTCGCTTCACCCGTTGGCAACAGGAGCAAGCCGCTGAGCTCACCGGAGCCGGTGTTCAGCGTGATGGGCTCTTCGGTGACCGCGAAAGCTGTCTGCAACATCGCCATCAGCATGGCAGCAACGAGGGTTGGCTTCATGGGGCGGAATGAGTCTGGAAGTTGTCGGTTCTCCTTCTGCTGCGTCGAATGAGAACCGACAGGCGATCAGATCAAGCCCCTCGGTTCAGCAGGCGCACCGTCGCCTTCCCCTGTTGCACGGGATGGCGGCCCGCGTCGATCGATTCGACGCGGGCACCGCCCTTTGGCTCAGCACCGCCTCATGGCTGCCGCGACCAGTCCTGGTTGAGGCCGCCGCTGCACGCTTGCTGGCGCACGTCGGCGCCGTCCGTCGTGGCGCTACCGCTGACGTCGGCGCATTTGCCGCTGTGCCGGGCCTTCAGCAGGAAGTAGCCGTTGTTGGAAACCCATTGCCACTGCTGGTTGGTGCCGCCGTTGCAGGCCCATTGAACGATGTCGGCGTTGTCGGCCGTCGATGCGCCGCTCACGTCCAGGCACTTGCCACTGTTGACGCTGACGACGTTGAAGTAACCGTTCCCCGCGTCGAAGAACTGCCATTGCTGCCAGGCCCCGGAGTTGAGCGTGTACTGGCCGACGTTCGCACCATCGTTCTTGTTCGGGTTCTGCACGTCCAGCACCTTGCCGCTGTTGCGGTTCTTCACGTACTCGATGGCGGGCGGCTGCCCGGCCGTGTAGTTCGTGTCTTTCAGCACCGTGCCGTGCCGGTAGGGGCCAACCGAGCTGAGGCCGGTCCAGGTGTAGAGGTCCGCGCTGGTCGCGCTCCAGATGCCGCCGTTGGTGTACTTGTCGATGTAGATGCGCCAATTCCCATCGGTCGTCTGCACCAGGGCCGGTGCTTCGTAGCCGGAGCCCCAACCCGCCCAGTTGGCCGTGCCCACCCAGCTCCACGGGCCCAGCAGGCTGCTGGCAATCGCATGCTCGATGTACTTGGTCGTCTCGTTCTTGACGAACGCGTGGTAGGTGCCGGCCAACTTGACGACGAAGGTGTCGATCTTGTTCGTGCCGATGCCCATGTCGACCGGGCCGCTCCACTGGGTCAGGCTGCTGTTGCTCGCGGTGTAAACATAGGGTTTGAAGTTCGAACCCTGCGGCCCCAGGGTCACGATCAGCTTCACCGTCGAGCCTTCGACGAACCATTCAGGCGCCCAGGTGAAGTACGTTCCCGACACCCCCGCGTCGACGGTGGCGACCTGCGTCCAATTGATCAGGTTGCTGCTGGACGCAATGGCGAAATACGTCGACGAGGTGGTCCATGACTGCACCGTGTAGGCAACGTAGTACTTGCCGTCCGTGTGCTTCATGATGCTCGGATCACGCAACACGCCGGTGGACCCGCCGAAGTTGGTGTTGGAAAACAGGTTGAAGCTGGTGGCGTTGCTGGAGGTGTAGATCCAGAGTTTCTCGTCGGCCGCCGCGTCGCCTTTGAAGGTCGCGAAGACGTAGGCCGTTTCCGCACGAACGGCGGTGATGCCTGCCGAGAGCAGAAGCGCCGCCGCGGCGGCCATGAACCGGGTCCAGATTCTTTTCATGAGATGTCTCCTTTGCTTTGAGTTCGAACTTCACGAAATCACGGGTTCGCCAGAACTTTCCAGAACTGGTCGTGGGTGGCTACTGCTGCGTCCACTTCTGGTTGAGCCCCCCATAACAGGTCCACAACTGCAACTTGGTTCCGTTGACGGTGCCATTCGATGCGGCATCCAGGCACAGGCCCGACACGCGATTGGTGATCGTTCCGTTCGCGTTCAGGTTCCACTTCTGGTTGGTCTGCCCGTTGCATGTCCAGAGGATCAGCTTGGTGCCGTTGGTGGTGCCGCTGTTGTCGGCGTCCAGGCACTTGTTGCCGTAGACCACGAGTTCGCCGCGTGGCGTGGCGGTGAAGGTCTGGTTCTGGCCGCCGTGGCAGTCCCACAGCGTGGGCTGCATACCGTCGACGATGCCGTTGTCGGGAATGTCCACGCACCGGCTCGAGCCACCGCCCACCAGCGCCGTGCCGTTGGTGCCCGGGATGGCTTGCACCTTGATCGCATCGAAGTCCGGCGCCCACGTGGTCGGGTTGCCGAACGTGAGGGTGTTGCTCGAACCCTGTCGCAAGGCCACGATGACCGAGACGGTGCCGACGCTGGACCACGATCCGGTCGAAGGGAACGACACCACGGTGGCCTGTTGGCTGTTCACCTGCAGGGTGGCCGTTCGCGCCGTGGCGTCGCCGTTGATGTAGTCGATGTGGAGCAGGTTCAGCCCGGCGGCCGCCGCAGTCACTGCGTTGAAGCCAAGCGTGGCGCCCTGGCCGACATAGCCCACGCGGCTGCCTGCTGAACAGGTGGTGCAAGCCGCGGTCCCGGCCGTGCCGGTGCGGGTGTTGCCTGCCGCCTCGGCCTCGTACGTGGTTCCCGAAGCCTCGGAACCGCTCACGGTCACGAAAGCCGCGTCACCCGCCGCCACGCGGATGGTCCACCCTGTGGCCGCGCTGCCCAGCGTCGCGCCCGACCACACGTCGCGCACGGTGGCCGTGGCGCTGGTGAGGCCCATGTCGGCCCAGCGCATGCTGATGTCGGCAGCGGCGCCCGTGCGATTGAGCAGCAGCACAGCGCGCTGGCCGGTGCCGGACAACACCTTCGCATAGACCTGCAGGCCCGCGCTGTCTTCGGCGACCTTGACGCCCTGCAATCCACGCGCATCCTGATCGATCGCGATCATGCTGCGGTTGCCCAGCAACGCCTTCACCGTCGCCGTCATCTTGGTGAGGTCATGCCCCATCAAGAGCGGCGCGCCCGCAATGGCCCACAGCCCGAGGTGCAGGCGGTTCTGCGCATCGCTGAGGCCGGTCATGCCCACCATCAGCATGTCGGGGTCGTTGACGAAGCCGGTGTGCTGACCCGGCGCATGCAGGCCGCGATCGAAGTTGGTCAACATCTTGTCCGTGGTCGGCGGCGTGCCCCAGAAGATCACGTCGGTGCTGGTACGCCACATCGGCGCCATGCCTGCGCCCCAGTTCCACGGCTGGTTGATGCCCCAGTTGCAGATCGACAGCAGCATGGGCCGGCCGGTCACCGCGGTGGCCGCGGTGATGGCGCTGCTGATGCGCTGGTAGGTGCTCTTCGGGTCCAGCTTCTCGGCGTCTCCACCGCACCAATCCACCTTCAGGAAGTCGAAGCCCCAGCGCTGGAACTGCAAGGCGTCCTGGGACTCGTGGCCTTCGATGCCGGTGCGTGGCGCCGCCGGTTGCGAGGTCGGAAAGTAGTAGCCGCAGCCGTCCCGCCCCGCATCGGTGTAGATGCCGGCCTTCAGGCCCTTGCTGTGGATGTAGTCCGCAATCGCCTGCATGCCGCCCGGCCATTGCACCGTGTCGACCACCATGTCGCCGTTGGCATCGCGCTGGCCTTGCCACCAGCCTTCGTCGATGTTGACGTAGACGTAGCCGGCCGAGGGCAGGCCCGACGCAACCAGCGCGTCGACCTGCGCCTTGATCGTCTGGGAATTGAAGGTGCTGGCAAAGCTGTTCCAGCTGGCCCAGCCCATGGGCGGGGGTGGAACGGCAATGGCCGTGGCTGCTTGCGCGAAGGGCGCGGTGCCGCACAGAAAGGCAAAGACCAGCGCGATCAAGCGCCGTGACATCGAAGACATCGACATGGGAATGCTCCTTTGAATTCTCTTCACGAGATCACTGGGTTGCCAGAAACTTCCAGAACTGGTCGTTGGTGGCGTTGTCGCTCCATTGCAGGGCGTTGGCGCCGTCGCTGGTCAACATGCGGTCCACGCCCAGCACCTTGGTGCTGTGCGAATTGACGAGCCTGAACGCGCCGCTCGATCCTTCGGTGACCTTCCATGCGCTGGCGCTCGCGCCGGTGTCCGCGGCCTGAACCGCCTTGGCGCCGTTGCCGCTCATCATCTGGTCGATGCTCAGCACCTTGCCGCTGTTGATGTTGGTGAACACGTAGCTGCCGTCGTTCAAGAGGCGTGCGCGCCACGTGTGGTCGGCGGTGCCGCTGTCGGCCCACTGAACCACTTGCGCGCCTTCCGAGGTCGACATGCTGGTCACGCCCAGCACCTTGGCGCTGTTCAGGTTCTGGATGCGGTAGACGCCGTTGGTGACCAGGCCGCTGTCGAGCGCGATGGCCCAACGCTGGTCCAGCGTCCCGGTGTCAGGCCACTGCACGGCCAAGGCACCATCGGCCGCGCCCGCACCGGAGATGCCCAGCACCTTGCCGCTGTTGCGGTTGATGAGCTTCCAGGTGTCGGCGTCGACCGGCTCGAGGCGCCACTCGTGGTCGGCCGTGCCGTTGTCGGCCCACTGAACGACCTGTGCGCCATTGGCGGTGGACATGCCAGTCACGCCCAGCACCTTGTTGCTCAGCGCATTGCGGATCTTGTAGAAGCCGCTGGCCTGCAGCTCCAGCACCCAGTTGTGGTCGGCGGTGCCGTTGTCTGCAAACTGCACCGCAGCCGCACCGTCGGCCGTGGACATGCCCGACACGCCCAGCACCTTCGCGCTGTTGAGGTTGACCAGGTGGTATCGCGAGCCCGACTTCACGCCACTGCCATTCAGCTCGAACTCGGCGAGCCCCGTGTAGAAGCCCGGGTTGTTGTTGAACACCGCGCGGATGCGCGATGTGCTGACGGCTGGGAAGCTGGCGGTGTTGACGGTGTTGCCGGTGGGGGCGCTCGGCGACTTCGAGACGTTGGCGATGTCAACCCACGCCGAACCGTTCCAGTACTGCAGGCCGTAGCTCGTCGGTGCCTTCAGGCCTGTGTCATCGGCGAAGAAGTAGAGCTTCGCCGTCGAGACCGTCTTGGCCGTACCGAAGTCGACGGCGTACCAATCCGAGCTGTTGCCCGACCCAAACGAAGACCAGCGATTCTTGGTGTCTCGGTAGTACCAGACGCGACCGTCGATCGCCATGGAAGCCGGGTCGGTGCTGTAGCTGTACGACGCAGAGGCCGTCGGGTACCCCTTGCCCGACACGTTCACCGCCAGGTTCGTGACATCGCCCCGAGCCGCGGTGACGATGGGTGCACCCAGTGCAACGGTCTTGCGGCCCAGCGATGCAGGCCCGACGGCCCGTGTGCCGTCCACATAGATCGACAGGCCGGCGCCCTGGCCGTAGCGGGTGCCCGCAGCGTCCCACAGGATCGTGATGGAGTGGCCGTGGTATGCCACGTCTTCCAGCGCGAAGTAGCTGATGTAGTTGGGGTCGCTGCTGTTCGACGGGATCAGCGGATTGACCTCCAGCGTGTCGTCGGCCCGCGGCCGCAGGCCGACCAAGCCCGAGATGATGAGGTCGACGTAGGCCGAATGGAAGTAGTGCTGGCTGCGCTCCGGCAGGTCGACGATGGGCCCGCCCTGGTCGGGGTTGTAGTCTTCGACGAGATAGGGGATGCCGTTCTTGTAGTGCTGCTGCGTGTATTGGTTGAGCACCTTCACGTAGTCGGCGCTCGACACATTGCTCTGCGTGTAGTTGTTCAACAGATTGGCCATGCCGCCGAGCACCTGGGTCGTCTGAAACGGCCAGCTGGGGCCGTTCCACTGGCATTCACGCAGCCCCGTGGCAGCGTCGTACCGGTACTGGCGCATGTAGTACTGGTAGGACGGCTCATTGGTCCGCAGGCCGAACGCGCCGTAGAACTTCGCCGTGTCCATGAGGTGCTGCCACGCCGAGTTCAAGGTGGCGTCGTTGTCCGGCAGATTGAAGTACCAGGGGACAAAGCCCACCAGCTCCCTGCCCCGGATGAAATTCCAGTTCTGCACGTACTGGTTGCTGACCCGGTAGCGATCGGTGAAGTGGCCGAGGCTCGGGTTCCACAGCGAGCCCTGCAGGGCACTCTTCAGCGCGCCGGCCTTGTTGGCATAGTCGCTGGACGTGGCCGTGTCACCAGCGAGCTGCGCGATGTTGCTGATGGCGCGCGCATTCGCGTACAGGTAGCTGTTGATGGAAGGCCGGAAAGCATCACCGCCGCCGAAACCGTCAGCCCCGCCGCTCGCATCGATGGACGCGATGGTGTATTCGGTGGCGTCGTTCAGCGGCACCTGCCAGTACAGCCCCCTGCTCGCATCGAAATGATCGCTCCACGCGGTGTAGATGCGCTTCATGTCGCCGAGCTGGCCGACCACGAAAGCCCGGTCGCTGTCGACCAGGTACTTCTGGTACGCGGCGTCGCCGATCCACTCGCTGTACTGACGCGGATCGGCCGCGCCGTACCAGTGGCTGATGTAGTCGTTGATCGGCCGGCGGTTCTTGAGCCAGCGGCCTTCGGTGATGTGAAAGCCTGCGGCATCCGGAATCGTGTTGCTGGGCGACTGGTCCCAACCCATGTGGTTCAGGAATTCCGTCATCACCGTCCTGTCTCCCAGATTGCGCATGTGGGATTTCAGAAGGCTCCAGCGGTAGTAGTAGATCTGCTGGATCTTTGGGTTCGAGACTTCCAGGAACGGGATGTTCGCCGCGTACCACTGCGTGTCGGGCGCATAGGCGCCGACGAGTTGGGTCTTGTTCAGAAAGCTCGTGGGCGCAGCGATTGCCGCGGCCGGAGCAAAAGTGCTGACGAGAGCGATGCACGTCAACGCGCCCGCCCAGGGGTTGGCCCTGCCGATGATCATGATTTGTCTCCGTCTTGCGCTCGAGGCGCTGTTTGTGAGACGGACGGCAGCGAGGCCGCCCGCCTGGTGTGCGATTCAACGCACGATGTTGAAGGTCGCGTCTTGCTTTTCCGTGGTGGTCGATATCGGGTCGATGCGCAGCACGAAGTTGGCGTGCCGGATGTACATCGACGGGAAGTTGTACGAACGGAACGACGACCATGTGCTGTCCGCAAGGCCCGCCACCTTGTAGAACGTGGCGTCGGCCTTGAAGGTGTTGGTGTTGTCGCTCTGGTTCAGCACCAGGTTGAAGTTGGCGTGCCGCAGGTAATAGCCGGGGAAGTTCACCGACTCGAACGAGACACCGCTCGCATCGGCCAGGCCGGGCACGATGCGCCACTGCGAGTCGCGATACGGGTCGAAGGGGTAAGGGTCCATGCGCCCCTGGAAGGCGCTGTGGCGGACGTAGTAGTCGCCGAAGTTGAACGACTTGATGCGGTTCCACGTGGGGTTGCCCCAGGCCGCGACCAGGTTGTTGAGCTCGGTCTGCGTGATCGGCGTCACCGTGGCGTGTTTGGAGTTGAGCGGCTGCGTGTAGTTCTTCTTGTCGAGCGCCGTCCAGGTACCCGAGGCGATGTCCGTCGTCTGCCAGGCATAGAACTCGCCGTTGATCGGCACGTACGAGTCGCCATAGAGGTACCAGCGGTTCTCGTCGAGCTTCTTGACCACGATGGGCGCCTCGATCACCGTGGTGCCGACGGGGCCTGCGTAGGTGTTGGCGTCGAAACTGCGCGGCGTGAGGGTGGAAGATCGCGTGCCCATCAGCTTGTTGTCGGACTCGCGCTTGTAGTAGAGGTAGTTCACGCCGCCGCTGATGTGCATCGTGGCATCCAGCGGAGAGAACCCGGGGTAGAAGAAAACCTGGGACGCGCCGAAGTTGATGAAGTCGCTGGTGTAGTTGACGAAGATCTGGTGGGTCGACGAGGTGGCGTTGCCCGACCAGATCACGCCGTACTGGCCGCGCGAGGCGTCATAGAAGGCCTCGGGCGCCCAGGTGTGCATGCCACTGGTGTTGAGGCGCGCCAGCCGTTCGTTCGTGAACGTGCGCAAGTCAGCCGAGTCCCACACGTGGATGTATTCGCTGTTGGAGTTGGCGAAATCCGTTCCGCTCATGTTGGTGGCCATCACCACGAAGCTGCCATCGTTCTTGCGAAGAATGAACGGGTCGCGCAAGCCGGGCTGGCCCAGCTTCGGGTAGACCACGGCGTTGTTGTTGTTCAGCGGCGTCCAATTCAAGCCGTCGCTGCTGTAGGCCAGGTGCAGGCCGTAGTCGTTGCCATTTCCCTGCGGCGATTCGGTGAAGTACCCCATCACGTACGCCACATAAGGGTCGGCGGCCCGGCTCGCCTGCGCGAAGACACACAGCATGGCGGCCAGGGCCACGAGCCACACGCTTCTCATCACATCTTTTCTCATCGCATGTCTCATCGCATATCGCACGTCGTCTCCTCTCGTTGAAATCATTGTTTGCGACAGGGCGCGATGCTAGGTGTCATGCACCCTCGCGGACCAATGAATTGATTCGGCGTCGCGATACGTTTGCGCGTATCGGGGGTAATTGCGGAGTCAAAGATGATGGAGTTATGACGGCGCGCGGGGTTGCCGGCACGGGCAAACGCGCGACATTCCAATCGCTTATCGCGCTCGACAAAAAAAAGATTGGACCGAGAGGGAGCCGCTTCCCTAGCATGCGCACCCACTCGCCAAAGAAGCGAGGACGCCGACAACACGCGCCGAGAGCGGCGCGATCAATGGAGACAAACCACATGCGACACATCGCCCGCTTTGCGGGTCTGGCCGCGTGGTGCCTGTGCACAGGCATCGCACTCATCGGCCTCATCACACCGGCTCATGCCGAAGTCCAAGGGTCGGCCGACAGCCTGACCCAGCGCAACCCCAACCTGCTTCACCGTGCCGACCCCTGGGTCTACAAACACACCGACGGCTGGTATTACTTCATGGCCACGGTGCCTGAGTTCGACCGCCTGGAGCTACGCAAGTCGCGCGCGCTGTCGGGCATCGGCAGCGCCACGCCGGTGGTCATCTGGACCAAGCACGCCAGCGGCGTGATGGGGGCCAACATCTGGGCGCCCGAGATCCACTACATCGATGGGCGCTGGATCGTCTACTTCACGGCTGGTGAATCGGGCAACGCCTTCGCGGTGCGCCTGTACGCGCTGGAGAACACCTCGGCCGACCCAACCACCGGCACATGGGTCGAACGCGGCCGCCTCTCCACCGCGTGGGACAGCTTCACGCTGGACGCCACCACCTTCGTCAGCAACGGCACGCAGTACCTGGTGTTCGCGCAGAAGGACCCGAACATCGCCGGCAACTCCAACCTCTACATCGCACGCATGACCGATGCGCTGCACATGGACACCGCCACGCAGACGCTCATCGCCCAGCCCAGCCTGCCCTGGGAACAGCAGGGCTACCTGGTCAACGAGGGGCCGGAGGTGATCCACCGCAACGGCAAGTTCTTCATCACCTACTCGGCCAGCTCCTGCGACCCGCGCTACGTGATGGGCCTGCTGTCGGCGCCGGACACGAGCAACCTGCTGGCCGCGGCGTCGTGGAGCAAAGCGGCCACGCCGGTGTTCCAGTCCAACGCCAGCGGCAACGCCTACGGCCCGGGGCACAACGCCTTCACCACCTCGCCCGACGGCAGCGAAGACTGGCTCATCTATCACGCCTATTCCGACAGCACGGTCAACACCTGCTTCGGCAACCAGCGCAGCATGCGCATGCAGAAGTTCAGCTGGGGCAGCGACGGCACGCCGGTGTTCGGCCAACCCGTGTCCAGCGGCACCGTGACGCCGGTGCCCGCAGGCGACAACCGCTTCGAGGCCGAGTACGCCACCGTCAGTGGGCAGGCCCGCGTCTTGTCGTATGCGCAAGCCTCCAACGGGCGTGACGTGGGCTACATCAACGACGCTTCCAGCAGCGTGCGCTTCGACAACATCAAGGTGGCCAATGCGGGCGCGTATGCGCTGAGCATCCGCTACGGCAACGGCTCGGGTGGCGTCGCGTCGCACAAGCTGTCGGTCAACGGCGGTACGGCGCAAGTGGTGAGCTACCCCACCACGGCCGGCTGGGGAAGTTACGCCACGCTCGTGGTGCCCGTCATGCTCAACGCCGGCGCCAACAGCGTCACGCTGACATTCAACAGCGCCTATGCCGAGATCGACTACGTGCAGATCGACACCATCGGCCGCGAGGCCGAGGCGGCCACCATTGCGAGCGCCACCATCGTGAGCGACGCGCCTGCCTCGGGCGGCCAGAAGGTGGGCTACATCGACGCCAGCAACAGCTCGGTCACCTTCAGTCTCAGCGTGCCGGCCGCCGGGAGCTACACCCTGGCCGCGCGTTACACCAACGGCAGCGGTACCGCAGCCACCCACGGCGTCACGGTCAACGGCGTCGCGGCGGGCAGCCTCGCCTACCCCTGGTACTCGGGCGATTCGTGGAAGAGCTACCGCACCGCGTCGATCAACGTCAACCTCAACGCCGGTGCCAACACCATCCGCATCGCGCATGGCACGGGCTCTTCCGAGCTCGATCGTGTGGACCTGCTGCCGGTGCTGGCCAATGGCAGCCGCTACCGGCTCACCAACCGCAGCAGCGGCAAGGTGCTGGACGACGCCAACGCCGGCACCGCCGAGGGCAACAAGGTGCAGCAGTGGGACGACCTGTCCAACACCGCGCAGCGCTGGACGGTGCAGGACGCGGGCAGCGGCTACTACCAACTCGTGAACGTGGTCAGCGGCAAGTGCCTCGGCATTGCGGGCGCCAGCACGGCAGACGGCGCTGCAGCCGAAATCGAGACCTGCACTGGCGCGACCCACCAGCAGTGGACGATCGTCAACGTCGGCCTTGGCACCTACAAGCTTCTTGCGCGCCACAGCGGCAAGGCACTCGATCTGGCCAACGCCTCGCCCGACAACGGCGCGACCGTGAGGCAATGGCCCGACAACGGACTGGACGCCCAGAAGTGGGTCATGGAGACAACCCAATGAAGACACTGAAGACCTTGATCCTCAGCCTGATGCTCGCCACTGCCAGCGCGCTGGCTTCGGCAGCATCGACCACATTCATCAACCCGGTGGGGCCGGTGACGCAGTCGTCGGCAGACCCCTTCGTGATGCGCCACACCGATGGCAACTACTACTACGTGCACACGACGCAAGGCTGGAGTGCACTGGACATCACGAAGGCGTCGAGCCTGAGCGGCATTGGTGCCGGCAACACGGTACGGGTTTGGTCGGCGCCGACCGCCAGTTGCACCGGGCCGAACTGCTACACCACCTGGATCTGGGCACCCGAACTCCACTATCTTCAAGGCGCGTGGTACCTGTACTTCGCGGCGGGAGGAACCGACAAGCAGCACCGGGTGTGGGCCATGAAGAACACGTCGGCCGATCCGACCCAAGGCACGTGGAGCAGCCCGGTCAAGGTGTCCGACACGGCCGACAACTGGGCGATCGACCAGACCGTCGGCGTCATCAACGGGCAGATGTACATGGTCTGGTCCGAGATGATCGGCGGCGCGTTTCCGCAGCGGCTGATGATCGCCAAGATGTCGAGCCCGACCAGCCTCGTCGGCCGCGGCACCGTCATCTCCGAACCCACCTTGGCGTGGGAGACAGTGGGCAACAAGGTCAACGAGGGGCCGCAGTTCCTGATTCACAACAACCAGGTCCATCTGAGTTTCTCGGCGAGCGGCTGCTGGACGGACGACTACAAGCTGGGCTGGCTGAGTGCGCCCATCACGGCGGATCTCACGGTGGCGTCGAACTGGACCAAGAGTGACACCCCCATCCTGCAATCGGCCAGTGGGGCGTATGGCCCGGGCCACAACGGCTTCGTGAAGTCACCAGACGGAACGGAAGACTGGGTGGTCTACCACGCCAACCCCGCCCCGGGCCAAGGTTGTGGCGACTCGCGCACCACGCGCATCCAGAAGATCACATGGAATGGAGACACGCCCGTCATCGGCGCTCCGGTTTCACCCGGCGTCCCCATTGCTCGACCTGCTGGCGAGGGCACCGGAACGATTCTGTATCGCCTGCGCAATCAGGCCGCAGGCAAAGTGCTCAGTGTTGACCGATCGGCCCCACCGCTTGGCGCGACCGCGTGGTTGTGGACCGACTACGGCAATACCGACCAGAAGTGGTCCATCGAGCCCACCAGCAATGGCTACGTCCAGCTGCGCTCCGACTACAACGGCTATGTGCTCGACGTGTTGAACCGGAGCACGGCGACCGGTGCCGGCCTGATCACCTGGAGCGCCCACGGCGGCACCAACCAGCAATGGCAACTGCTACCCAACACCACGCAGTACTTCGACGTGAAGAATCGCAACAGCGGCCTGATGCTCGACGACAAGGACTGGAGCACCAGCGACGGCGCCACCGTGCAGCAGTGGACAGGCAACGGGCTCAAGCCGCAGCGGTGGCTGTTCGAGCGGGTGAACTAGGCGGGCAAGCCCGCAGCCCCGCCACGCACCTTGAACGGCGCCTGGTAGAGCCACAGCGGCCGACCATCGGCACACCGGTGAACCGCGGTGGGCTGCAGGTCGGCGGCTTCGAATTCCAGGCTCGCCATCCACGCTCCGCAGCGCAGTTCGCGTGCAGCCTTCTTCACGGCGCGTGGCATGCTCTCGGGGCGCTGGAACAGGTAGACCATCGCATAAGGCGCCCAGTCGGCAGACCAGATGTCGGCGCGCTTCACCTGCGCCGGCACGCGCAGCCAGCGACAGCGCCAGGCGCAGGCAATGCGCAGCGGCCAGCTCCACTCCAGGCCTTCGAGCCGCGCCTGCGGGTACTGGGTATGCAGTTCGCGCAACGCATCGCCCATGCCGCAACCGGCATCGACCACACGCGGTGAGGTGCCGTCGAGCGTGGCCACGCGGGCCAGGCCCTTCAGCGCGCCGTTGGGCGTGGGGAACATCGGCGCATCGCGCCAGGCATGCAAGGGATACATCGCGAACAGCGCCGCCAGAGGCAGCAGCCAGCCCCAGGCGGGCACAGCAGCTGCGAAACCAGAGGCCAGCAGGGACAGCGGGAAGCCTAACGCGATAAACACGCGGCGCCAGCGGCGTGCGCTCAGCAGGCTGAGCGCGGCACCGAGTGCGGTGGCCAACAACAGCGAAGCCCAGTCAGGCGCTTCGGCCGCCTGCAGGCCGAGGAACAAGCCCCAGCACAAAGCCCAGACCAGCAAGGCGGGCAAAGGCCACATCGCGCGCGACTAGAAATTAAACGCGAGACGCAAACCGCCCCAGTGCTTGCCGTTCACCGTGATCGGTGCGGCAGCTTCCTTGAGCAGCACGAACTTGCCGCCACCCATGTCGCGGCGGTAGGTTTGCAGCAGGAAGGGGCGCTGGTTGCGTGCCGAGGCGAGGCCGGTGCGGTCGCTGAAGATGCGGCGGTAGCGGCTGTGGGCGGTGTCCCACGCCACGTCGCCACGCTGCGGGTTGCAGTAGGCCTTGTTGTGCGTGGCCACGTAGCCGTTGCGGTCGACCGAGATGCAGAAGACGATCTTCGGGCTGCTGCCGAGCACGCGCTCTTGCACCTGCGGGAAGAGCCGGTCGGCCAGCTCGACGAAGCGCGTGGTGTGCTGCGCCGGGTTGGTGCCGGCCATCGAGCGGTAGTTCTCGTCGAACAGGTCGGTGGCCGAGATCGTGCCGGTGCGCAGCGCGTCTTCCAGCAGCTTGGAGATCTGTGCCGCGGCTTCTTTCGCTGCCTGGATGAAGGGCGTGTCTTCGGTCTCGATGCCGCACTCGGCGACGAGCTCGATCAAGTGTTCCGACACCTTCAGAAAGGATTCGCTTCGCACCAGCGCCGAATCGAGCGCGCGGGTGTTCTGGCGCATCTCCGCTTCGATCGACGACATCTGGCCATTGAGGCCTTCGCAGATGTTGCGGCTCTGCTCGGCCGCAGCGGTGATGCTGGCGACGCCGCCTTCGAGCTCGGCCAGCGCGCGCTGAAACGCCCCCTGGTCGGCCTCATTGGGGCGAGACTTGATTTCGCGCGACAGCGCTTCGATGCGTTTGTCGAGCTCACCCACCGTGCTCATGATGGCCTTGGACGAACTCTCGACCTTGCCTGCCAGGTCTTTGACCGCGTCGGCCACGACGCCAAAGCCGCGGCCGGCATCGCCGGCACGCTTGGCCTCGACCGAGGCGTTGAACGCCACGAGACGGGTCTGCAATGCGATCTGGGTGATCTGGCCAGCGGCATCGGCCACCTGGTGCAGCGTGTCGACGATGCCCGAAACCTCGCTGCCGATGCCTTCGACGGCCTGGCGCGCACGCCCAACCGCACCGATGCTGCCCGAGGTGACACCGCTGATGTCGTCTTGCGCGCGGGTGATGCTCTTCAACTGTTCGGCAAGCGCAGCCACGGCCTGTGCCTGGCGCGCTGCACCCTTGGCGGTGTCGTCGAGCTGGCCGCGCACTTCGGCCACTTCGCGGCCCATGGTCGAAGCCTGCTTGCTGATCGACTGCACGGCGGCGCGCAGATCGGGCTGCGCCGCAACCGGCTCAGCCGCAACCACCGGCTGGGTGTCGCGCGTTGATCTGAAAACCTGGAACATGCTGTTTCCTGCCCTCACCACTCGCGCAGCTTGACACGCAAGCGGGCGATGGACTGGCTGTGCAACTGGCACACACGCGATTCAGTGACCTTGAGCACGGCAGCGATCTCTTTCAGATTCATGTCGTGCTCGTAGTACATGCTCATCACGTACTGCTCGCGTTCGGGCAAGTTCTTGATGCCTTCGACCAGGGCCTCGCGCATGCGCTGGTCTTGCAGTTGCGCGAGCGGGTTGAAGCCTTCGTCGGCCACATGGCGGTCAAGAAAGTCGTTGTCGCCTTCGTCGCCCGACATGTCTTCGAGGTACACGAGCTGGGTGCCGCGCACCTTGCCGAGCAGCTCCTGGTATTCGACCAGCGTGACGCCCATCTCGCGGGCGATCTCGCTTTCGGCCGGTGCACGGCCGAGCTTCTGCTCGAGCTTGTGCACCGCGGTCTCGATGCTGCGCTGCTGCTTGCGCACGCCACGTGAGAGGTAGTCGTTGCCGCGCAGCTCGTCGAGCATGGCGCCGCGGATGCGTTGCGTCGCGAAGGTCTCGAACTGCACGCCTTGCGCTGCATCGAAGCGGCTGAGCGCGTCGGTGAGGCCGATCATGCCGACCTGGATCAGGTCGTCGAGTTCCACATTGGCGGGCAGCTTGGCGATCATCTGGTGTGCAAGGCGGCGCACCAGCGAGCTGTACTGCTTGAGCATCGAGTTGACGTCGAGTTGGCCTTTGGCGGTGTACATAGATAGGCTCCGAGAGGTCAATTCAAGGCGTGTTGTGAGGCCGGTGCGGCATACGCACCGGAGGCCAGCGGGTAAGCGCCGGGAACTTGCGTCAACGCATCGCGCGCCCAGCGGCGCAGTGCGCTCGGTGGTGCTTCGCGCGCATCGGTGGCGGGGTCGATCTGCAGCCAGTCGCGCAGCACGGCACCCAGGAAATCATCGGCGCAGGTGGCCAGCTGCATCGCGATGCGCTCGGCGCGCGGCGAGGCCGGCGACGCACACAGCAGCAGGTCGTACACCACCAGGCCGGCGCGCTGCGTCAGCAGCTTCATCGCGGCATAGGCATGCGTCACGCTGGAAGGCCGGTCATCGGCCAGCAGCAGCGGGCGGGCCTCGCTGCGCGTGAACAAGCGGCACAGGTCGGATTCGTTGGCATGCACCAGCACCACGTCGGCCTGCGGGGCGGCATCCGCCGCGGCTTGCAGGAAGCTCGCGGTCGAGCCCTGTGCGTCGACATGGCGCACCGGCAGGCCACGCGCGGCCAGGTAGGACACATGCGGCGACAGGATCTCGATGCATTCGCTCAGGTCGAGTGCGGCCATCTCCTTGGGCATCGGCGCGCGCTCGGCCGCGTCGATCACCAGCACGTGGGCGCCCTGCTCGCCGAAGGCGGTGCACAGGCGCTCCAGCATCACGCCGCCGAAGGCCACGTGCGGGTTAGCCACCACCGGCACGAAGCGCACGCGGGCATGCGCAAACATCTGGCGCAGGCCGTGAGCCTGGTCGGCGGGGTAAGAAGAATCGAAGTCGTCGTGCATGGGCTTTTTGTGTGGGTCTGGCACGTAGGGAATCGGGCGTTCGGGTTGGCTCAGGCGCTCAAGCGTTGAAATCTGGCTCACGCTCAAGCGTTTGACATTGGATTCACGCTCAGGCGTGAAGCGGCGGGCGCGCGCGTGGTGCCTGCTGCCGGGCGGTGAAGATCAGGTTCACGTCGGAGGCTTCCACGCGGTAGGCCGGGTTGACGTTGACGCGCAGGGCGCGGTGCACCAGGGCATGGGCCGACAGACGGTGCCAGTCTTCGGGCACGCGCTGGCCGTTGGCCACACCGACGACCTTGAGCTTGTGGCGGATGAGTGCGTCAAGCGCCGGGGCCAGCTTCACGGCTTCGTCCATCTTCGACAGCACGATGCCTTTGCAGGCAGCCGCGTGGTACGAAATCATCACGTCTTCGATCGTCTCGCCTTGCGCCGAGGCGTTGATGACGAGCAGCTTCTGGATCGAGCGATGGGCCAGCATCTCGAGCAGCTCGCGGGTGCGGGTGTCGCGCTGGGCCATGCCGGCGGTGTCGATCAGCACCATTTTCTTGGAGGCCAGCAGTTCCAGCAGGTCTTCGAGCGAGGCGCGGTCGTGTGCGGTGTGCACCGGCACGCCGAGGATGCGGCCGTAGGCGCGCAGTTGTTCGTGGGCGCCAACGCGGTAGGCGTCGAGCGTGATCAGGCCGAGGTTGCCCGCGCCGTGCTTGCTGGCGAAGGCGGCCGCGATCTTGGCGGCGCTGGTGGTCTTGCCGACGCCGGTGGAGCCGATCAGTGCGAACACGCCGCCCTGGTCTTCGAGCGAGGCTTCGGCTTCGCCGGTCAGCAGGTTGCGTTCGAGCACGTTCGCAGCCCAGGCCGTTTCGTCATTCACGTCGGTCGGCAAGGTCTCGACCAGCTTGCGCGTCAGCGCGGGCGAGAAGCCGCAGTCGAGCAGCTTCTGGATCAGCTGGGCTTGCGCCGGGTAGCGCTGCATCTTCTCCATGAAGGCCAGCGCACCGAAGCGGTCTTCGATCAGGCCCTTCATCGAGCGCAGCTCATTCATCATGTCTTGCTGTTCGCGGCGGGCGGTCGCCTGGTTCACCGCGCTGTTGGCATCGGCCAGCGAAGGCACCGCCACGGCTGGCTGGTGCACAGGCTGGGCATGCATCTGGGCTTGGGCCTGCTGCTGCACACGCACCTCTTCGCGCAGCGTCGGTGGCTCGCGCAGCACGGCGCGCGGCGCGGCGGCTTGCACGATGGCCAGCGAAGGCGCGGCCTTCGGCGGTTGCGGCACGGCACTGCGGGCAGCCAGGCGCTGTTCGAGCGCGCTGGGCAGATCGGGTTCGAGGTCCTGGCGCGAATCGGCGAAGCCTTGGCGCGAGTCTGCGAAGTCCTGGCGTGAATCGGCAAAGCTGGGTTCTTGGTGACGCGACTGCGCATTCATCGCCGCCTGGCGGCGCTTGAGCATGCGCTCGCGCACATAGTCCTGGAACGACAGCGTGCTCATCGACAGGCGGGCCACGTCGTCGTTCACTTCTTCGTTGTTCTGCTGCTTGGCCGCGGCAGCCGGTGCTGCCGGCCGAGCTTGTGCGGGGCGAGCTTGCGCCGGGCGGGCAGCAGCCTGGGCTTGCTGTTGCTGTGCGGCCGCAGCGGTACGGGCGGCGATCGACGAGGCCGACAGACGCTCGATCTGCTGCACGCTTTCAGGTGCCATGGCCAGCACTTCCACACCTTCGGGGCAGGGCTTGGTCGACAACACCACGGCGTCTTCGCCAAAAGCCTGGCGCACCAGGGTCAGGGCGTCGCGCGAGGTGCGCGCGGTAAAGCGTTTGACGTTCATGGGTTGCTCCGCTTGGCCGTGCCCACGGAGAGGGCTTGGCATGACATCAAGTGTGTAAGAGGGTGTGCCATGACGGTCTGGCAATCAGCAGCTGTAAACCCCTTCATTTGGTTCGGTTCGTGCCGAGGGGCTGGGTGCTGATGGTGTTGTTGTGTCGTCATGGCAAGGCGCAGTGGTTTGGCGCCTTGTCATTGTTCCGGGGCGGGGGTGGAACTTGAGTTTGATGAGAGGGGGGGATTGGGGGCTTTTCTCCTTGCTCGCAAGGGGGTTGAGGGGGCTTTGTGGGGGTTGGGGGTGTTTGTGTGAGGTTTTTCACTGGGTGGGGTGAGTCGGGACTTGCACCTCGGAGTCGAGGTGACGGCTTGCAGGCCTCGGCCGTTCGGGCTGAGGTATCGAAGCCCTGCTCTGCTTTTGCGTGGTGGTTGTTCACTGCGTGAGGCCGCGTCGGGATATGCCCCCGACAGGGCAGTAACTTTCTTTCGCTTCCCCGAAAGAAAGTCACCAAAGAAAGGGGGACCCGACGGAGGCGGTCGGCCTAGGGCCGACTGCTCTGCGGTGCTCGGTGTTTGGGGCCTCGCGCCGAACTCGCTACGCGGCCTGCGGCCGCTGCGCTCAGACAACCGCGCGAAGTCAGTAGACGAAGCGTGCCGCGCACGCGGCCCCAAACCCCTGTGCTCCTCGACGCCTCCCACGGGGCCCAAGAGCAATACGGTCGTTGCTTCGCAACTTTCCCTGTCTACGCCTCGCTTCGCATCGGCGCGAGCACAGCGATGCGCCTTGGCGCCGATGCGAAGCGAGGCGTGTCTGGTGTTTGTCTCCCCCTTCGGACGAGCTGAGCAGCGCAGGGCTTTGCGGGGCGCGCGTCTGCGCGCATCCACTACTGACTTCGGGCGGTTGTTTGAACGCAGTGAGCGCAGCGAACGAAGTGAGCGCAGCGAACGAAGTGAGCGCAGCGAACGAAGTGAGTTCGGCCCGACCCGCAAAGACCGAGCAGCGCAGGGCAGCCCTTGCGCAGCAAGGGGCGAGGAGGCAGGGGTCGCTTCTTTGCCTCCTTTCTTGTCGACACAAGAAAGGGGGTCGCCTGCCGGGACGAAACCCCGGCGCGGCCTCGCCAGAGAACAAGATTCACATGCGCATACAGGTACAACCACGAACGGCCCGGGGCTTCGATCGGCGAAACCCAGGCCCCAGCATTCGACGAAAATCGCGCCGCCGGTCTCTCAACAGACACTTCCGGACCTGCCTCGACCCGGCAGATTCAGAGGCACTCAACCGCAGCCCTTCGACAAGCGCCCTTGCTGAGACGCACACCCCCATGACCTTTCGACACGCCGCACTGCGGTACGCCCCCATGACCGCGTTGCTGAGAAGCCTTGCCCTTGTTTGCTGCCTGCTGGGCAGCCTGGCCCACGCCGACGAACTGAGCGAGCGGCTGGAAGCAGTTCCCAACCCGCGGGTCCACGGCAGCGAATGGGTGGCCGACCCGGCCGGCGTGATCTCCCGCCGCCGGCAGGACATCAACACCGCCATCGGTCAGCTAGAGCGCGAGACGGGCGTCGAGATCGCCGTGGTCGTGCTGCCGACCATTGGCGCCATCGCGCCCAAGGCGTTCGCCACGGAGCTGTTCCAGAAATGGGGGATCGGCAAGGCCGGGCACGACAACGGCCTGCTCGTGTTGCATGTACTCGACCAGCGGCGGGTGGAAATCGAGACCGGCTACGGCATGGAAGGGGTGTTGCCCGATCTCAAGACCCACTGGATCGCCAACGACATCGCCGTGCCGTTCTTCAAGGAGGGCAGCTTCGCCGACGGGCACCTGGAAGTGGTGCGTGCGCTGGTGCGTGCCATCCAGCAACCCGACATCGGCCATGACGAACTCCTCTCGTCGCTCGGCAGCACGCCCGGCGCCAACCAGGACGCGCTGCCCGAGATCCCGGAGTACGACGAGATCGCGCTGCGGTACACCTCGTTCATCGAACGTGCCTGGCGCAGCCTGTGGACGCCGCTGGCATTGCTGATGCTGGCTGTGCTGTCGTGGTACTTGCTCCAAGCCGTCTACACATTCCGCATCCGCCGGATGCCGCCATCACAACGCCGACAGGTCTACCTCGGCAAGTTCAGGTACCTGCAATACGCCTCCGTACTGCCAGCAGGCGGCGCGGCTTTCGTCTTGGAATGCGCACGCACCGGCACGTTCTTTTCACCGTGGCCGGTGCTGGGCGTCTCGGCCTTCAGCGTGGCGGTGATCCGCAACCACCGCTTGCTGAAGCTGCGCAAGGAGCCGCGGGCGTGCGTCTGCGGCCAGGTGATGCGCCAGCTCAGCGAAAAAGCGGACAACGCGCACCTGGAGCCCGGGCAGTCGGCCGAGGAACTGATCAAGTCTGTGGACTACGACGTGTGGCTGTGCGGTTGCGGCAAGACGCAGATCGAAGCCTACGCAGGCGACAAGCCTGGCGAGCGCTGTGAGAAATGCGGCTACCTGACCGATCGGCCGATCAAGCGGCGCACCTTGCAATCCGCAACCACCTCGTCGCAAGGCTTGCGCGAAGTCACCTACGCCTGCGCGCACTGCCAGCAACAGCGCAAGGTTGAAGAAACGATTGCCGCCATCTCCACCTCGTCGTCCAGCGACTCGGGGAGTTCGAGTTCGTCCAGCAGTTCGAGCAGTTCTTTTGGCGGCGGAAGCTCCGGCGGCGGCGGGTCCGGCGCGAGCTACTGAAAAACGCAAGGGGCAGGCTGACCACCCCCCGCGTCGTCAGGCCTGTCCGCCGATGATCGATCCGATGCGGATCGAATGCGTCTCGGGAATCTCGCTGTGGCCGAGCACACGCAAGCGCGGCGCAGCGCGCTTCAGCAAGCGTGCCATCGGCGCGCGAATCATGTCCGGCACCAGCAAGCAGGCCGGGTGGCCCAGGTCTTCCTGCCGCTTGGCCGACTGCGCCGCACTGCGCGTCAGCGTCTCGGCAACGCCCGGGTCCAGCGCCGCACCATGCGGAGAATTCAAAGCCTGGGTGACCAGACGTTCCAGCTCAGGCTCGAGGGCGATGACCTCCAGCTCCTGCACCGGCCCATAGATCTGCTGCACGATCGCCGGAGCGATGTGGATGCGGATGCGGCGCGACAGCTCGGCCGGGTCGCTGACCGTGGATGAATGTTCGGCCAGGCACTCGACGATGCTGCGCATATCGCGGATGTGCACGCCCTCTTCGAGCAGCAGCTGCAACACCTTCTGCAGCGCCGGGATGCTCACCATCTTGGGCACCACGTCTTCGATCATCTTGGGTGCGAGCTTGGTCACGTGCTCGACGAGTTGCTGCACCTCCACGCGGCCGAGCAGCTTGGCGGCGTGCATCTGCATCAGGTGCGACAGGTGCGTGGCGATCACGGTGGAGCAGTCGACCACGGTGAAGCCGTTCATCTGCGCGGCTTCGCGCTGGCGCTCTTCGATCCACACCGCCGGCAGGCCGAAGGCGGGGTCGGTGGTTTGCGTGCCGATCAGCTTGGTCGTGGCGCCGCCCGGGTTGATGGCGAGCAGCATGCCGGGGAAGGCCTCGCCCTCGCCCACCACCGCGCCACGCAGCGTGAGGCGGTACATGCTGGGCTTCAATTCGAGGTTGTCGCGGATGTGCACCGGCGGCGGCAAGAAGCCCACGTCTTGCGCGAACTTGCGACGCACGCCCTTGATACGTTGCAGCAGGTCGCCCTGGCGCGCCTTGTCGACCAGCGCAATCAATCTGTAGCCCACTTCCAGGCCCAGCGTATCGACGGGTTGCAGATCGTCCCAAGTGGCTTCGGCGTTCGGCTCGGCCACCGCCACGGGCGGCGGCGGGGCGTTGCGCACGCGCTTGTTGCGCTCGTTCATCCAGTACGACGCATAACCTAGGCCGCCTGCGATCAACAGGAACACGAAGTGCGGCATGCCCGGGATCAGCCCCAGCAAGCCGATCACGCCGGCCGTGATGGCCAGGATGCGCGGTGAGCTGAACACCTGCGCCGAGATCTGCGTGCCGACGTCTTGCTCTTTGCCGACGCGCGAGACCACCATGGCCGCGGCCACAGAGATCAGCAGCGCGGGCACCTGCGCCACCAGCGCATCGCCGATGGCCAGCAGGATGTAGCTGTTGGCCGCCTGCGAGGCCGACAGGTCATGCTGCGCCACGCCGATGATGAAGCCGCCGATGATGTTGATGAAGAGGATCAGCAGGCCGGCCATGGCGTCGCCGCGCACGAACTTGCTGGCACCGTCCATGGAGCCGAAGAACTCGGCTTCGTTGCCCACTTCGAGACGGCGGCGCTTGGCTTCCTTCTCGTCGATGAGGCCGGCGTTGAGGTCGGCGTCGATCGCCATCTGCTTGCCGGGCATCGCATCCAAGGTGAAACGTGCGCCGACTTCGGCGATGCGCTCGGCGCCCTTGGTCACCACCACGAAGTTGATCACCACCAGGATCGCGAACACGATCAGGCCGACCGCGAAGTTGCCACCGATCAGGAAGTGGCCGAACGATTCGATCACCTGCCCCGCGGCGCCCGGGCCGGTGTGGCCTTGCAGCAGCACCACGCGGGTGGAGGCGATGTTGAGCGACAGGCGCAGCAGCGTGGTCAGCAGAATGACGGTCGGGAAGGCCGAGAAATCAAGCGGCCGCACCATGTAGGCCGCCACCATCATGACCATCAGCGCCATCGCGATGTTGAAGGTGAACAGCATGTCCAGCGCGAAGGCCGGCAGCGGCAGCACCATCATCGACAAGACCATGATGATGAACACCGGCGCCATCAGCGCCTTGATGGCCGTGGCGTGCGGGCCGAGCAGCGCTTGCAGCTGTTTGATCAACGCGTTCATTTGGAGCTCCCTCTGGTCAGGCCGTGCTGCGGCCTGCCTTTTTTCACCGCAAAGGCGCAAAGGCGCAAAGAACGCAAAGGAAGAAAAGACGAAACTCTTTGCGACCTTTGCGTTCTTTGCGCCTTGGCGGTGACAAAACCGGCGCGATGGCTGTGCATCATTCCGACACCTCATCCGGCACGAAGCCCGGCTTGTTGTGCGGGTCGAGCTCGGCCGGCACGTTCAGTTCAGGCAGCGCGCCCGGCATCGGCACGCGGCCGGTGAGCGCAGCGCGCAGCTGGTACACGTAGGCCAGCACCTGCGCCACGGCAGAGAACAGCGCCGCGGGAATTTCGCGGTCGACTTCGGCATGCGCATACAGCGCACGCGCCAGCACCGGCGCCTGGAGCACCGGCACCTGCGAACTCTTGGCGATGTCGCGGATCTTCATCGCGATGAGGTCCGCACCCTTGGCGACTACGCGCGGGGCACCCATCTTCGCGTCGTCGTACTTCAGCGCGACGGCATAGTGGGTCGGGTTCATCACCACCAGGTCGGCATTCGGGATGGCGGCCAGCATGCGGCGGTTGTTCATCTCGCGCATGCGGGCGCGGGCCTTGGCCTTGACCTCGGCGTTGCCTTCGACTTCCTTGTGTTCCTGCTTCAGTTCCTGGTGGCTCATCTTGAGCCGCGTGGCATGCATGTGTTTTTGCAGCGGGAGGTCGACCATCGCAAAGGCCGCGAGCGCAAGCAGCAGCAAGAGCATGCCGCCGACGATCACGCTGCCGGCATGCGACAGCGCCGCAGGCAGCGCCATCGCCAGCACGCCGCCGAAGGAGTCGATGTTGGCACGCAGGTACATCGCGCCGATGGTGCCGAGAATCAGGGCCAGCACCGAGGCCTTGAGCGTGTCGACCAGCTGGTCCTTCGAGAACAGCCGGGTGATGCCCGACAGCGGGTTCAGCTTGCCGAAGTTCGGCATCACCGGCTTGAGCGTCCAGACCCAGCCACCGGCAGCCACGCTGATGACCACGGCCACCAGCATCATCAGGAAGCCCAGCGGCACGATGATCCACATCATCTGCCAGGTGAGTTCGGCCAGGCGTTCGGCCATGAAATCGGTGCTCTGGACCGACTTCGCGTCGAAGCGCAGCCCGTTCATCAGCAGCTTGGACGACCAGTGCGACACCTGAGGCGCCAGCGCCACCAGCGTCGCGCCACCGACCGCAATCGCCGCGAAGTGACCCAGGTCGCGCGAACGCACGACCTGCCCGTCCTTGCGGGCTTTGTCGAGTTTTCGCTGTGAGGCGGGTAGGTTGCGGTCTTGGTTGGAGGCGGCCATGGGAGGGCTTTTCTAGGCTCCTCCATTGTTTCCAGTCGTGACCGGAACTTGAGCGGGATAAGAGGGGCGTTCAACCCCTTTTCTTGGTCAACACTCCTTGACCCACTTCTCGGCGCCCTCCCAATGCCGGGCCGGCAGGGGCGCGCCACGCCGCCCAGGCCATCGTGCCCGCCAGCGCCACCCAAGCCCAGCCCACCAGCCGCACGGGCCCGATGTTTGCGTACATCAGCGCATCGACCCCATGCAACGAGATCGCCTCGATGACGAACAGGCACAGCGCCACCGCACAGGCCGTGGCAGCCACCCGGGCATGCTGGCCGGCTCGCTGCAGGCCGGCCAGCCCCCACACGGCCCAGCCCAGCAGCAAGGCACACAGCACCAGCAGGCCGATTTGCGCTGGCGTGCGGGAGTCGTACCACCCCTCCCCCTGCAGCCAGATGTCGATCGCTGCGCGCAACCGGTGGCGCAGGCCGAGCACCGCTTCCAGTGCGAAGCCGGCTGAGCTCGCCGCGAGCTTCCACCACAGGCGTTGCCGCCGGGCCCTCGCAGCGCGCACACAGGCCAGCGCGGCCACGCCAAAGGCCAGCAGCCCCGCGAGCTGGGTGGCGTTGATGTCACCAACTTCGATCATGATGCGCGCACTATGAACATTGACCTCGTGTATGCGGCCTTCGCGCTGGCCGCCCTGGCTGTCTTCCGATTCTTGCCGGCCGCGGTGGCCGTGCTGGTGGTTTTTCTAGGGGGCTGGATCTTGCTGCCGGTGGGCGTGTTCCCGCCCGGCTCATCGGCGGTCGACTTCCCGTACTGGATCACCGGCCTGGCCGTGCCGTCCGACATGTTGTTTACCAAAGCTTGGGTGGCGCCGGCGGCGGCCCTGCTGGGCGTGCTGGTGTTCGACCGCGCAACGTTGCTGCGACTGCGCCCGGTGTGGGCCGACCTGCCGCTCGTGCTGTGGTGCCTGTGGCCGCTGCTGCAGTCGGCCGGTGCGCCGCAGCCGCAGCCCGCCGGCTGGGTCGCGAGCCTCTACCTCGTCGGCAGCTGGGGCCTGCCCTGGCTGCTGGGGCGGCTGTACTTCGCCACGCCCGACGGCCAGTTGCTCCTGATCAAGGGCCTGGTATTCGCCGGCGCGGCCTGCCTGCCCTTCAGCCTGATCGAGGGCGTGTTCGGCCCGGTGACCTACGCCTGGCTCTACGAGCTGCATCCCTTCCGCCTGGACGGCGCGGCCCGCTACATCGGCTACCGGCCGATCGGCTTCTTCGAGCACGGCAACCAGTTCGGGCTGTGGGTCTCGCTGTGCGCGCTGGCCGCGGTGTGGCTGGCGTGGACGACACCACCCGGGCGCTACTCGAAGCTCTATCGGGCCTTGGCGGTGTTGGTGGTGTTGATGGCCGTGGCGGCGCAGTCGGTGGGCGGCATCTTGATCCTCGCGCTCGGCGTGGCTTTGTTGTCAGCCAGCCGCTGGGTGCGTCCGCGCTTCATGCTGGCCGGCGCCTCGGCGGTGCTGATCCTGAGCGGCGCGGTCTATGTGTCGGGTGTGGTGCCGATCGCCCGCCTCGCGAAAGACACGGCTGTCGGCCAGCGCGCCGTCGGCGTCTTCAAGTCGATCGGCCGCGGTTCGTTCACTTGGCGCATCGCGCAAGACCAGAAGCTGATGGGCGAGGCGATGAAGAAGCCGCTCACCGGCTCGGCCAACTGGGCCTGGTGGCGCGACAAGGAAATGCGGCCCTGGGGGCTCACCGTGCTGGTGATCGGCCAGTTCGGCCTGATCGGCCTGGCGGCCTGCCTGGCCACGCTGCTGTGGCCGGCCATCGCGGCGGCGTGGCGGTCGCCGCGCGGCAGCCCGTGGCGCATGGAGACATTGCCTTTTGTGCTGGCGATGATCCTCGGCCTCACGGTGTTCGACGCGCTGATGAACTCGTTCATCTTCTTCCCCGCGCTGCTCGCCGCGGGCGGCCTGGCCGCGAGCTCGGCAGCGCGGCGGCCGGCTACTGAAAGTAGGCCAGCATCTGTTCCAGCGCCATCGTGAACGGCGCCTGCATCATCGGCAGTGTGAGCAGCACGCCCAGCAGGCCCACGCCCAGCGTGACCGGGAAGCCGATGGCAAAGATGTTCATCTGCTGAGACACGCGCGAGATCACGCCCAGCACGAGGTTCACGAACAGCAGCATCGTGATCATCGGCAGCGCGATCCACAGGCCCAGCTTGAAGACCTCGGCGCCCCACACCTGGGGCTGCAGCGCACGCAGGAAGGCAAAGGGCTCCGGCCCGACCGGGAAGGCGTTGAAGCTCTGCACCAGCGCCATGATCAACAGCAGGTGCCCGTTGATGATGATGAACAGCCACGACACTGTGATGCCGAAGAAGCTGCCCACCGCGTTGCCCTGGCTGCCGCTGGTCGGGTCGAAGAAGCCCGCGTAGTTGAGGCCCATCTGCAGGCCGACCAGTTCGCCCGCGAATTCGATGGCGGCGAACACGATGCGTGCAGCGAAACCCAGCGTCACGCCGATCAGCACCTGCTGCAGCACGACGAGGAAGGCTTGGGCCGAATCGAGCGCGATGGGCGGCATCTCGGGCAGCGAGGCCTGGGCACAAACGGTGATCAGGAAAGCGAGGCCGACCCGCGCGCGCAACGGCACGTTGCGCTGCGAGAGCACCGGCGCCGTGGTGAACAGCGCCAGCACGCGGATGAAAGGCCACAGCAGCGGCGTGATCCACGCCATCAGCTGGGCTTCGCTGAAGGTCAGCACAAGCGGCTCAGCCCACGGCTGAAGGGATGGCTGTCAGCGTGCGCTGGATGTATTCGACCAGCGTGGTCAGCATCCACGGCCCGGCCACGGCCAGAACGGCCACGGCGGCGATCAGCTTCGGCACGAACGACAGCGTCGCTTCGTGGATCTGCGTGGCCGCCTGGAAGATGCTCACCAGCAGGCCAACGCCGAGGATGGTCAGCAGCACGGGCGCCGCCACCATCAGCAGCAGGTACAGGCCTTGTTGGCCGTAGGTGAAAACTTGTTGGGAATCCATGATGAGTTCGTCGTGGGCAAGAGCGAAGCGATGGCTGATCAAGCAACTCGCCGCGGAACCGGCTTTGCCGGGCCGCCAGCGAGGCGCCCCCTCGGGGGGCAGGAGCGAAGCGACGTGGGGGCAGTCATCATTGCGCGAAGCTAGCGGCCAGCGAACCCAGCAGCAGGTTCCATCCATCGGCCAGCACGAACAGCATCAGCTTGAAAGGCAGGGCCACCAGCACCGGGCTCAGCATCATCATCCCCAGGCTCATCAGCACGCTGGCGACGATCATGTCGATCACCAGAAAGGGGATGAAGATCAAGAAGCCGATCTGGAAAGCACTCTTGAGCTCGCTGGTCACGAAGGCCGGCACCAGCACCTTGAAAGGCACGTCGGCGTTCTTCACCGACGGGTCGATCTTGGCCAGCTTGGCGAACAGCATCACGTCGGCCTGGCGGGTCTGCTTGAGCATGAACTCGCGCATCGGGATCTCGCCGCGCTTGAGCGCTTCGTCGAACGCGATCTTGTTTTCAGAGTACGGCTGGTAGGCCTGCGCGTAGACCTTGTCGAGCGTCGGGCTCATCACGAAGAAGGTGAGGAAGAGGCTCAGGCCCACGATCACCTGGTTCGGCGGTGCCGATTGCGTGCCCAGCGCCTGGCGCAGCAGGCTCAGCACGATGACGATGCGGGTGAAGCCCGTCATCAGCAGCAGCACGGCCGGCAGGAAGCTCAGTGCGGTGAAGAACAGCAGCGTCTGGATCGGCACCGAGTAGCTGGTGCCGCCTGCGCCCTGCCCGATCACCAGCGGCAACCCCGGGCCACCCGTGGCCTGCGCTAAAGCTGCGCCCGGAACGGCCGACAACAACGACAAGCCGGCGATGAAGCCGATGCGTTTGAAGCGCGGCGAAAAAAAACTCGATTCAGTTTTCACCCGGACGCCCTTGTGTCGTGTTCTGGTCGCGGCGCAGCTTGCCAAGCAGCTGCGCAAAAGGAGGGATCGGCATGGCCGGGGGCGGCACGTCAGCCTGCGGTGCCATCGTGTGCAGCGTGGTGATGCTGCTGGCAGTGACGCCCAGCACCAGCCACTGGCGCTGTTCGCCCTGCCCCACTTCGATGGTGACGATGCGCTGGCTCGGCGACAGCGGCAGCATGGCCACGCTGCGCATAAAGCCTTGCGCCGCACCGCCGCCCATGGGCGTGCGCTTGAGCAGCCACAGGGCCACGGGGATCATCACGATGATCGCGATGAACCACAGCAGCGAGGTGAATCCGGTGGAGATCATGCGCAGTTCCCGCCGGGCCGTCCCAAGGGAATTGCCGCCCCCTCGGGGGGCAGTGAGCGAAGCGAGCGTGGGGGCTTCATAGTGTTCAGCCTTTGGAGAGACGGCGCATGCGCTCGCTCGGCGTCACGATGTCGGTGAGGCGAATACCGAACTTGTCGTTCACCACCACCACCTCACCCTGGGCGATCAGGTAGCCGTTGACCAGCACGTCCATCGGCTCGCCGGCCAGCGCGTCGAGTTCGACAACCGAGCCTTGGGCCAACTGCAGGATGTGCTTGATCGGGATGCGCGTGCGCCCCAACTCCACGGTGAGCTGCACCGGGATGTCGAGAATCATGTTGATGTCGTTGCCCGCCCCCGTGGCAGCCGACGCACTGAAGTTCGTGAACGCGACCGGCGAGGCCTGCTCAGCCGCGCTCTGCAGTTCGGAAGCCACTTCAGGTTTGGACTCGGCCAGGGCCGCAGCCCACTCAGCGGCCATCGCGTCTTCTGCAGACGATGCACCTGCTTCTTCAGCTGACATTGTTTTCTCCTAACCAGCCCATGGTGGACGTGGACAACATTTGATCGATCTTCAGTGCGTACTTGCCGTTCGAGGTGCCGTAGTGGCAATCGAAGATGGGCACACCCACCACCTTGCCCTGGATGCCAGGGTCGAGGTCGAGCTCGATGAAGTCACCGGGTTTGAACGCGAGCAACTGCTCGACCGTGGCGGGCGCCGTGGCCAGCTCGGCGACGATCTCGACCTCGGCAGCCTGGATCTGCTGCTTCATCAGGTTGACCCAGCGACGATCGGGTTCGTTGCTGTCGCCCTGGATGGTCGAATACAGCACGTCGCGGATCGGCTCCAGCGTGGCATACGGAATGCAGAAGTGAATGGTGCCGGTGGTGTCGCCCACCTCGAGCGTGAAGCTCGTGGCGACGACGATCTCGCTCGGCGTGGCGATGTTGGCGAACTGGGGTTGCATCTCCGAACGCTGGTACTCGAGCTCCAGCGGGTAGATGCCGTGCCAGGCCTTCTTGTACTCGGCGGTGATCACGTCGACCAGGCGCGTGATGATGCGCTGCTCGGTGGGCGAGAAATCGCGCCCTTCGATGCGGGTGTGGAACTTGCCGGCGCCGCCGAAGAGCGCATCGATCACCGCGAACACCAGCGTCGGGTCGCAGACGATCAGGCCCGAGCCGCGCAGCGGGCGCACCGACACGATGTTGAAGTTGGTCGGCACCACGATCTCGCGCAGGAAGGCGCTGTACTTCTGCACCTTGATGCCGCCGATCGAGATCTCGGGGCTGCGGCGGATGAAGTTGAACAGGCCGATGCGGATGTTGCGTGCGAACCGCTCGTTGATGATCTCCATCGTGGGCATGCGCCCACGAACGATCCGCTCCTGGCTGGCAATGTCGTAGTTGCGAATGCCGCCTTGCTGCTCGTCTTCCTGATCGAGCTTCTGGCTTTCGCCGGTGATGCCCTGCAGCAGAGCATCAACTTCGTCTTGCGAGAGGATTTGTTGGTTCATGACCAGTTACTGGACGATGAAGTTGGAGAAGTGCACCCGCTTCACCGGGTTGTGAACCGCAGCGCGTTTCTTTTTCTTCTTGGCCTTGGGTGCATCGGCGTCTTCCTCTTCTTCTTCGTTCTTGGCGGGGCGAGCGCGGGGTGCCTCTTCTTCGTCACTGGCTTCAATGCCCATCGGCAGCACCGACTCGCGCATGATCTCGCGTGCCAGCGCCACCTTGCCTTCGGGCGACAGCAGCTGCGCCGAGGTCTTGTGCGCCAGCACCATCAGGATGCCGCTGCGAATGGCGGGCATGTAGGCCTTCATCTCTTCAGCAAACTTGGCGTCGTCGACTTCGAGTGTCACGCCGACCTGCGCAAAGCGGTCGGTTTCCCGGTCGGCGAGGTTGACCACGAAAGGCTCGAGCGGCACGAAGGTCGGCACCTGCTTGTGGTCGTTGTGGGCTTTCTCTGCCGGGGCCGAAGAATCCTCGTCACCTTCTTCGGCAGCAGCGGCAGCAGCAGCGGCTTTTTTCTTCATGTACACCGCTGCACCGCCACCCAGCATCGCGAGCAGCAACACGGCCGCGATGATGATGATCAGCTTCTTCTTGCCCTTCTTCGGGACAACATCGCCAGCGTCAACAGTGGCGGCAGCAGTGGACATGAACGCTCCTTCAATGGCATGCCCGCAAAGGGCTCGCAATGAAGGAAATTATGGAAACCGGGGGGTTTTCCGATGGCCCGATAAGCGGGGGGAAAGCCCAGCTACAAACGCAGGCTGCTGCTGCGCGGGGGTCTCTTCATCGCAAAGACGCAAAGGAAATACCAAGACCGCGAAGAAATACCTGGCTTTCTTCGCGACCTTTGCGCTCTTGGCGTCTTTGCGTTGAAAGAGGCCGATCAGGCGTACAGGTCGACCCCGCCGGCCGCCATGCGGGCCGTAGCACGCCGCGCGGGCGCGTCCGCATCGCCGCCACTTGACCCACCGCGGCCGGAACCATCGCCACCCGACGAGCCGCCGCCTTCACGACGGCCCTGGGCCTGCTGGTGGACACCGCCGCCCGACAGCGTGAAGCCGGCGTCGCGCATCGCCGCAGCCAGCTCGGGCAGGCCGCCTTCGATGATCTGCCGCGTGGCGGCCGAGTCGGCACCGAAGTTGACTTGCGCTTGGGTGCCATCGAGCGCGATCTGCACCGAGATCGGCCCCATGTCGGCCGGGTTGAGGTGCAGCTCGGCCTGTTGCACGCCGTCCTTGGCGAGCACGCTGATCTGCACGCCCAACTCCTTGGGGAACTCGGGCGCCGTGGCCGGCGTGGGCACGTTGACAACGGTGGGCGCGGCGGCTTCCGCGGCCTTGGCCGAAGGTGCCAATGGCGCTGCGGCGCTTACGGCGCTCGTGGCCCCGACCTCGTTGCGTGATTTGGATTCTTCCGGTGCGGCCACCTGTTCGACGGCCGCCTGCCACGCAGCGTTGGCCTGCGCATCGGCAGGCGATGCCTCGGGCTTGCCGTGGCCGTCGCGTGCAGCGCGAATGCGTTCGGCGGGATCGTTGGCCGCCTCGCCCCGTTGAGCGACTGCGGTGCCGTTGCCGGCAGCCATGTCGGCCGTGCCCACAGCCAGGCCCTTGGCCGAGGCGCGGCCGGCCTTGCCGGCGGCGCCGTCAGCGCCTGAGGCTTCGAGCGGTGACCCATCCACCACGGTGCCCTTGCCAGCGGCTGCGGGTGCATCGGCCGGCGTCGCCGGAGGCAGGTTCAGTGCAGACATCCAGTCGGCCAGAGCCGGGTAGGTGGCTGCGCTGTCTTCGGTCTTCTCGGCCGAGGAGTCGGCGGCTTTCGCCTCGTCGCCCTTCTCGGTCGATGTGTTCTGCGGCGATTTGGGCTTGTCCGTCTTCGCAGGCTGGCGATCACGCGTGACTGCCTTGTTGGCGGACGAAGCAGTGTTCTTCGGCGAAGCCGGCTCCTGCGCTTCGGCGGGCTTCTCGGCCGGCTGTGTCTTGTTGGCGTGCACGGGCTCGTGCGCCGCCATGGCCTGGCGCTGGCTCAGCAGCTTGGCAAAACCGTTGGGCCGATTGGGCTGGTTCGTCGCGGCGTTCGGCTGGGGTTGAGCCGGGGGCGCAGCGGGCGCGATGAACGATGAGATGGCAGGAGTCATGGGCACCGTCGGAGAAAGATTCGGGGAAGGAAGGCTCAGGCCGCGGACGACAGCGGCCGCTTCTGCAGGTTGTTCCAGGCGGCACGGGCCGCGAATTCGTCGGTCTGCTTCTGGTCGCGGCGGTCGGCCATCTGGCGCAACTCCGTCACGCGGCGTTCGAGCAGCTTGCGCACCGAGACCACGCGCATCTCCTGGTCGCGCAGGGATTCACGGGCCTGCTCGAGCTTCAGCGCGGCGTGGCCGGCGATGTTCTGTTGCTGGTCGATGGCTTGCCCCAGGCGTGCGCTGAAGCCCTGGTAGCACTGCAGGATGTCGATCGAGCTCTTGCGGCTGAACTGGTCCTTGAAGCGCGCTTCGTACTCGCCGCGGTAAGCCACGAGCTGTTCGGCCTGAACCTGGGCGGCCTGGTGCGCTTCCACGGCGCGCTGCATGGCGGCCAGCGAGGCATCGCGCTCACGTTCGGCCTGGCCGAGCAAGGCCATCAAGGGGTCGAGGGACGGGTTGTTCATGGTTCAGTTCCTGTCAAACGATCAGCTGCCCACGAGACCGCGCAACTCGCGCAGGCTCTGGGGCAATGAAGCGGGGCGGTGCATGTCTTGCTGCAACAACTGGGTCATCTGCGGGTGCAGGCGCACGGCGGTGTCGAGCTCGCCGTCGTGGCCGGGCGTGTAGGCGCCGAGCTGGATCAGGTCGCGCGCCTTGTTGTGCTTGGCGTGCAGCTGGCGGAAGCGCCGCGCTGCGTCGATGTGTTCGGGCGGGCTCACGTTGTTCATCACACGCGAGATCGAACGCTCGATGTCGATGGCCGGGTAGTGCCCTGCCTCGGCCAGCTCGCGCGAGAGCACGATGTGGCCGTCGAGAATGCCTCGGGCCGCATCGGCGATCGGGTCCTGCTGGTCATCGCCTTCGGAGAGCACCGTGTAGAACGCGGTGATCGAGCCCATGCCGTGGATGCCGTTGCCGCTGCGCTCCACCAGCTGCGGCAGCTTGGCAAAGCAGCTCGGCGGGTAGCCCTTGGTCGCAGGCGGCTCGCCGATGGCGAGTGCAATCTCGCGCTGCGCCATCGCGTAGCGGGTCAGCGAATCCATCAGCAGCAGCACATGCTGGCCGCGGTCGCGGAAGTGCTCGGCAATGGCAGTGGCGTAGTTGGCACCCTGCATGCGGGTGAGCGGCGGCGAGTCGGCCGGTGCGGCCACCACCACCGAGCGGCGCAGGCCGTCTTCGCCGAGGATGTCTTCGATGAACTCTTTCACTTCACGGCCGCGTTCGCCGATCAGGCCGACCACGATCACGTCGGCCGCGGTGTAGCGGGCCATCATGCCCAACAGCACCGACTTGCCGACGCCGGTGCCGGCGAAAAGGCCGATGCGCTGGCCACGGCCCACGGTGAGCATGGCGTTGATCGCCCGCACGCCGGTGTCCAGCGGCTGGCGGATCGGGTCGCGGTCCATCGCGTTGATGGCGCGGCGGATCAGCGGTTCTTTGTGCACGTGCTGCAGCGGGCCCTTGCGGTCGATCGGGTGGCCGTGCGAGTCGATCACGCGGCCGAGCAAACCATCGCCGACCGGCAAATGCTGGGTGCGGTCTTCACCCCGGCGCCACGGGTGGTGCGCAGCACCGAGTTGCATCGGCACGACGGGCGACGGGCGCGGCACCACGCGGGCGCCGCTGGCCAGGCCTTGCACGTCGCCGGTAGGCATGAGGTAGGCACGGTCGCCCGAGAAGCCCACCACTTCGGCGAGCACCGGAGGCTGGCCGTCACCGCGGTGATCGTCCATGTGGATCTGGCACACCGAACCCACAGGCACGCGGATGCCGGCGGCTTCGAGCACCAGGCCGGCCACGCGCACGAGGGTGCCTTGCGTTTCCAGCGCCACCGGCTCGGCCGAGAAAGTCTGCATGTCGGCCAGGTAGCGTTGCCATTTTTCGGCGCTGGCGAGGGCGTGCTTCTCTTGCGGCGTCGTGATCATGGGGTGCCTCGCGTTGCGGTGTTGAACGCCAGCGTTGACGCAAAGGTCGCAAAGGAAGACCGCAAAGAGCGCAAAGAGCGCAAAGGAAGAAAAAAGAAAGTCTTCTTCTCTTCTTTGCGTCCTTGGTATTTCCTCTTTGCGTTCTTTGCGTCAACGCTGGCGTTCAAACCCGGTTTCATTCGTCCACCTCGTCTTTTTCAGGTGCGCCGTTCCACCCTTCGGCAATGCCCAGCGATGCGGCCGCACGGCGCCAGCGGGCTTCCAGGCTCGCGTCGATCACGCCGATGTCGGATTCGACGATGCAACCACCGCGCGTGATGCCGGCGTCAGACAGCAGGCGCGCACCGCGCGCAGCCAGCACGTCGGCCGCGCCTTGGGCCACGAGCGCGTGGTCGTCGGGGTGCACGCGCACGGTGATGTGGTGGGCGCTCAACAGCAGCGTGTCCACCGCCTCTTGCGCGACAGCCACAACGAGTTCGGGGCGCTGCACCAGCTCGCTGCGCACCATCTGGCGCGCGAGGTGCGTGGCCGAGACGGCGAGCGCGCGCGCCATGTCTTGCTGCAAGTCGTCGAGCTGCTGGGTGTAGGACTGCATCAGCGCGCCGATCTGGGCGGTGATCTGCGAGGCAAAGCTCTGCTTGAAACCTTCGAGCGCCACCAGGCCATCGCGGTAGCCGTCTTGGTAACCGGCGCTGCGCGCTGCGCGCACATGCGTGGCCAGCTCTTCGGCGGGCGAGGGCTTGGGCGGCGCGGGTGGTGGCGGAGGCTCGGCGCGTTTCACTGCAGTGGCGGGAGCGCCTTCGGCACCCGACAGCGCGCCCGGCTTCCAGGCAGCAAAGCCGTTGAGTTCTTCGCGCGGAATGAAGCGGCTGTAGTGCGAGGCCGGTTTCGCCGCGGCACCGTCGGCTGGCGCAGCGGACTTCGCTGCACCGCCCGGCGGCGCGGACTTCGAAGCACCGCCTGGAGGCGGTGCGGGGCGCGACGCGTCAGAGGAACTCATCGTCGCCGCCGCCTCCGAGCACGATCTGGCCTTCGTCGGCCAGGCGCCTGACGATCTTCAACAATTCTTTCTGCTCGGCCTCGACCTCGCTCACGCGCACAGGGCCGCGAGATTCCAGGTCTTCGCGCAGCGTCTCGGCAGCGCGGGTCGACATGTTCTTGAACACCTTCTCGCGCATCTCGGGCGTGGCGCCCTTGAGCGCGATGACCAGCGATTCGGACTGCACTTCCTTCATCAGCAGCTGGATGCCCTTGTCGTCGATCTTCTCCAGATCGTCGAAGGTGAACATGTTGTCCATGATCTTCTGTGCGAGCTCGTTGTCGGCTTCGCGGATGTAGTCGAGCACCGCGGTCTCGACGCTGCCACCCATCAGGTTGATCATTTCCGCAGCGGTCTTCACGCCGCCCAGCGAGGCCTTGCGCAGCTTGTCGCCGCCGGCCAGCACCTTGCTCATCACTTCGTTCAGGTCTTTCAGCGCCGAGGGCTGGATGCCGTCGAGCGTGGCCACGCGCACCAGCACTTCATTGCGCTGGCGCTCGGTGAAGCACTTCAGCACCGCGGAGGCCTGGTCGAAATCGAGGTGCACCAGGATGGCGGCCACGATCTGCGGGTGCTCGTTGCGCAGCAGCTCGGCCACCGAGCTGGCGTCCATCCACTTCAGGCTTTCGATGCCGCTCACGTCGCCGCCCTGCAGGATGCGATCGATCAGCAAGTTGGCCTTGTCGTCGCCAAGCGCCTTGCGCAGAACGGCCTTCACGTATTCGTCGGTGTCGGTCACCAGCATGCTTTGCTCGGAGGCCACCACGGCGAACTTCTCGAGCACGGTCTCGACCTTCTCGCGCGGAATGCTCTTCATCCGGGCGATGGTTTCGCCAAGACCCTGCACTTCCTTGGGCGTGAGGTGCTTGAAGACCTCGGAGGCCTCCTCTTCGCCCAGCGACATCAGCAGAATCGCTGCGTCTTCGAGTCCTTGTGCGTCCATTTTCTTGTTGTCTCTTCTTCAAGCCTTGAGCGTGTCGCCATTCACCCAGCCGCGAACGATGTTCGCGACCGCGGTGGGGTTCTCTTTCGCGAAGGTGCGCGCACTGTTGAGGTGGGCGCTGACCTTAGGCGACTCGATCCGCAGAATCTGCTCGGCCGGGGGCAACATGTCGCCGTCGTCGCCCACCATGGCGTCCAGCGTGCTGCCGCGTGCATCGACCGGCGCAGGCGGTTGCAGCGCCGACTTCAGGGCCGGGCGGATCAGCGCGAACACGATCACCAGGGCGACCAGCGCCAGCGCTGTCGGCACGGCGGCGGCACGCAGCAGGTCGACGGTCTGCGGCTGCTTCCAGATCGGCGTGTCGTCCTTGGCCACGGCCTCGACCTTGAACGGCGCGTTGATGACCTTGACCGAATCACCCCGCTCCTGCTTGAAGCCGATGCTCTCGCGCACCAGCGTGTTGAGCTTCTCGATCTCTTCCGACGTGAGCGGCACGCTGGTGGTCTTGCCTTTAGCGTCGGTCACGCTGCGGTGGTTGACGACCACGGCAGCGTTAAGCCGCTTGACGGAGCCGGTCGCGTTGCGCGTGACCTTCACTGTCTTGTCGACTTCGTAGTTGGTTACCGCGTTGCGGCTGCTGCTGCTCTGGCCAGCGCCGCCGCCCTGGGCCGTCTGCAGTGCTTGCGAGGCACCGGTCAGCGGCGCGGTGGCAGCGATCGGCGGCTGGTTGGAGGTGGCGCCCGGAATGCCGGTGGCGCCTGAGCCGTTGCTGCCCGATTGCTCGCTGCTCTGCGTGCTGCGCACGCTGGCTTCGGCATTGGCGCCCTGGTTGGGTTTGAACTCTTCAGAGGTCGACTCGACCTGCGAGAAATCGATGTCGGCGGTGACTTGTGCGCGCAGGTTGTCGCGGCCGACCACGGGCTCCAGAATGTCGAGGATGCGCTTGTTGTAGCTCGCCTCGATCTGGTTCACATACTGGAGCTGCTGGGCGTCGAGCCCGCCGCCCGAGGTGGTGTCGCTGGCGCCCGACAGCAGCGTGCCGGTCTGGTCGAGCACGCTGACCGCCTTGGGGTTCATCTCGGGCACGCTGCTCGAAATGAGGTGCACGATGCCGGCCACTTGAGCGCGGTCGAGCGTGCGGCCCGGGTAGAGCGTGAGCATCACGGAGGCACTGGGCTTTTGCTGTTCACGGAAGAACCCATTCTGATTGGGCAGCGCCAGGTGCACGCGTGCGTTTTGCACGGAAGGCATCGACGTGATCGAGCGGGTGAGCTCGCCTTCGAGCCCGCGCTGGAAGGTCAGGCGTTCTTGAAACTGTGTCTGGCCGAAACGCGCACCATCCATCAACTCGTAGCCGACGACCGAGCCCTTGGGCAAGCCTTGCGATGCGAGCTTCAGCCGCAGATCGTGAACTTGTGCCGCCGGCACGAGGATGGCGCCGCCGCCCTCGGTGTAGCGGTAAGGCACGTTCATCTGCGACAGTTGGGCAATGATGGTGCCGCCGTCCTTGTCCGACAGGTTGGCGTAGAGCACCTTGTAGTCACCCTGGCTGCTCCACAAGGTGATGGCGGCCAGCACCGCGATCAGGGCAGCAATGCCGATGCCGAGGCTGAGGCGGCTCTTGGCGGGCAAGGCCGCCAACCGCGCGCCGAAGCCGGCCGCCGGGTTGGCGAGTTGGTTGGGGTTGGCAATGGCGACCGCGTTGTCCATGGTGTTTTGTTTGTCCGTCCCGAGCAGGCAGAGACCGCCCGAATAGGAACGATTATTTGGAAACTTGAGGGTGTGGGATGGGCAGAACAGGCTTTGAAAGGGGGGCCAGTTCCAAACATCTCTGCTTACAAAATTCCCTAAAGTTCAGCTCATGGATGTCACCCTCAAACCCTTCAACTTCGCCCAAGCCGCCGCCCGCGCCGGCCTCGGGACGAACGGCATGCCGCTGGTCAACGCCGGCAAGCAGGTGGCAGGGGCGGGCTTCCAGCAGCAGCTGACGCAGGCATTGCGCGCCGTGAGCGACAGCCAGAACCAGGCCGACGAGATGCAGAAGCAGGTGTCCCTGGGCAACCCCACGGTCAGCCTCGAAGACACCATGGTCGCCATGCAGAAGTCCCAGATCGGCTTCCAGGCCACGCTGCAAGTGCGCAACAAGCTGGTTCAGGCCTATTCGGACATCATGAACATGCAGGTGTGATGAGGGGCCGGCGGCTGAGGCTGTGAAGCTGGCCGCGTGACCCGCTGGGTCGTCGAAATCGCCCCGCCCCTTTCGACTTGCTGCGCTGAATCGCGCCTTTCCGCCTTTCCTTCAGTCAGCCTGCGTCACCTGAGCCAGGTCGACACGAATTCCCTGTTGGTCGAGAACGGACTAGATTCGCTGCCTGCGGACGTTCGGCTCGCTGAACCCGCGCACACATCACGTCAGCTTTCGGGGGAAGCATGAAGCACAGGTCCGAGCTATGGGCTGTAGCAGTCGGTGGCAGCATCGCTGCGGCACTCGACATCACCTTTGCCATTTCGTTCGCAGCCTTCCATGGCCTGCCGCCGGAACGGCTGCTTCAGTCGGTGGCGTCCGGCCTGCTGGGCAAGGCGGCGTACACCGGTGGCCTGCCGACGGCAGCGCTGGGCCTCTTGCTTCACTTCGCGATGTCGCTTCTGTTCGCCGCGGCCTTTGTTCTGGCCAGCAAGCGCATTGGCGTGCTGCTGCGCCAACCCGTCGTTTGCGGCGCACTCTTCGGCGCGGGCGTCTTTGTGTTCATGCGGCTTGTCGTTCTGCCGCTGTCAGCGTTTCCTCACCCGGTCAGCTTCAAGCCGCTGGCCACGGTGCTGGATCTGTTGTCGCATGTGTTTCTGTTCGGGATACCCATTGCACTGGCGGCGAGGAAGTTCTTGATGAGTGGATTCACCTCTGCATCGAGTAGCCGCCCCAGGTAGCAGGTCAAGCAACACGCGGCTGCATGCAGCCATCTATGGCCATATCTGGCAGACTGACGTACACATCACGTAGGCCTCACGCAGAAACGCTGCCTTTTGCCGGCATGAACCGCCACAGAAAATTGCCATATGCAGCTACCCACAGGTGGCCACTTCTTCCTGCATGTATCCCAGAAGTAGCCACATGCAGCTTGTAACATTGATGCCCATATCGGGTTAGGCCTCACGAATCCTGCACACGTGAGTACATCCGTCAAGTTCACTTGCTGAGCCGAATCGAGTTCAATACGTCCCGCCACGTCAAGCTCAGAGCTTCATCAAACAGAATGAAAACTCCCCAAGAGAAGAAGCGCCTCAGCTACGCCAAAGACCGGAGGAACGTCTTTGGCGAAAACAGCAAGGCTTCACGCAAGAACATCCCACTGGCCAAAGCCCACGCCAACAGAGCAGAACGGCACGCCCAAGACAACCTTCTGGCTGCCGCAGTTGCCGCAAACACCGAAGACGAACTTACTAGCGTCGAGATTCAAGTCAAGGGCACCGAGCCGCGCCAATGGAAGAAGACCCCGGACAAACCACTGTCAGAGTGGCTTGCTCGGCGCGCTCGCAGCAAGGCGCGGCGTGCGGCCTAACCCTTCAATCGAGAGGACGTCGAACCTTGCTCCAGTTCAGTTGACGCGCCCACCTAACGAAGCGAGTGAATTGAGTACACCCAATACCGAAGAATTTCAGCCGATATGGGGTGGAGATCAGGCTCAAGGCGGTGACGATGAGCCACAGCCAAGCTGTGTCGCCCAAACTGACAGCAAACGATGAACTCTCCCACTGAACGCTCGCCCCAGCTCTACGCACGCCTCGGCGGCGTCCTGTACCTGGCGATCATCGTCCTCGGCATGTTCGGGGAGCTGTTCGTCCGAGGCACGCTCGTCGTATCCGGCGATGCGGCGGCCACGGCTGACAACATTGAGGCTTCGCAGTTGCTGTGGCGCGCGGGCATCGTTGGCGACCTCCTGATGCATGTACTGGATGTGCCGGTGATCGTGGTCTTCTACCTGTTGCTCAGGCCGGTGAGCAAGAGCCTCGCGCTGCTGGCCACGCTCATCAACCTGGTTCAGACCGCGGTTCTGGTCGCCAACAAGCTCACCCTGCTTGTTCCCCTCTACTTGCTGGAAAACTCCAGCTACTTGAAAGAGTTTTCATCGGCCCAGCTCGACACGCTGTCTTACCTGGCCATCAAGGCGCATGGGTTCGGATTCGGCGTCGGGCTCATCTTCTTCGGCTTTGCATGCCTGGTTCGCGGCTACCTGATCTTCAGGTCCGGGTACCTGCCAAAGGCGATGGGTGTGCTCATCGTGGTGGCGGGTTTGAGCTACCTGATCAACAGCTTCGCCTTGTTGCTGGCACCCTCATTCGCCACGTTGATCTTTCCTGCCGTCTTGGTGCCTGCATTCGTCGGCGAGTTGTCTCTTTGCCTGTGGCTGATCGTCAAGGGCGTGAACCTGGAACATTGGCCGCAGCGGGCCAGCTTGCCGCCGCAGGGCCTTACCCCCTGATTTGATAGGCTCCGCTTCCCAGGCATCGCTCATCGACAGGAGGTCTCGCATGGTGTTCGATCACATCGGCTTCAACGTCACCAACTTTCCCGAGGCCAAGGAATTTCTCGTCAAGGCCCTCGAGCCACTCGACATCGCCATCACGGCTGAAGCCGAGGGCTGGGCCATGATCGGTCGCAAGGGCGAAGGCCAGCTCTGGTTCGGGTCTTTCGGCGGCAGCCCGGGGCCGATCCACATTGCGTTTGCTGCGAAGACCCGCGAGCAGGTTCGGCAGTTTTATGCCGCAGCAATCGCAGCCGGGGGCAAGGACAACGGCGCGCCAGGGTTGCGCCCGCACTATCACGCTAACTACTACGGCGCCTTCGTCATCGGCCCCGATGGGCACAACGTCGAAGCGGTATGCCACGCCGCAGAGGCCTGACCCAGCCGTCGAGCGTATCCGGCGCAACATACCGCGCCGGGCATCTCATAGCCCACACATCAGGTGCCCGGCCAATCGGCACCCCAGGAGTCCGACATGCAAGTTCGAGGAAGGTGCCACTGCGGCGAAATCACGTACGAAGCCGAAGTCGATCCGGCAGACGTCTCGGCCTGCCACTGCGCGGACTGTCAGATGCTCACCGGGTCGGCGTACCGAGTGAGCGTGCGTGCTGCGGGCGAGAGCTTCCGGCTGCTCAGTGGGCAGCCACGCAGCTACATCAAGACCGCAGAGAGCGGCGCCAAGCGAGCCCACTCCTTCTGCGCCAACTGCGGCACGCCCACGTATGCGCGCGCAGCCGAGAACCCGACCACCTACTCACTGCGCATCGGCTGCCTCGAGCAACGGGCTGTGTTGCCGCCGCGCAAGCAGATCTGGTGTCAGTCTGCGCTGCCATGGTCCGAGAATCTCGGTAGCGTGCCCAAGACAGCCCGCCAGTAGAAGCGTCCCAAGCCGGCCGCCAGGTTTGTCAAACAGCTGACTGAACTCACTCATGGAACAACGAAAACTGAAAGTCGGCCAGCCCATCACGCCCGAGGAGTTCGAAGAACTTTCGGACGCCCAGCTCGCGCGGCTGGTTCCGCGTGCCTACCGGGAGTTCTTCCCCGGTAAAGACTTCTGCGCCGACGGCTATTTCTATCTGCACGACGGCAATGCCTGGAGCTTCTACAAAGGGGACTTTCTTGACGACTGAGGTGACGCTCGGCGCACTGGCCGACAAGCGCTCTCTCCTCGTTGGCGTGGGTGTGCTCGTGGTGCGGGAAGGCCGGGTCTTGCTCGGGCAGCGCAAGGGTTCGCACGGCGCCGGGACCTGGGCACTCCCCGGCGGTCACCTGGAGTTCGGTGAGACCGTTGCGCAATGCGCCCTTCGAGAGGTGCTCGAAGAGACGGGGCTCGACATCAGCACCGTCACGCCGGGCCCGTACACGAGCGATGTGTTCCACGCCGAAGGCAAGCACTACATCACCCTCTTCGTGACAGCACACAGCGCGGCGGGCGAGCCTGCCCTGTGCGAACCCGACAAGTGTTCCGAATGGCGATGGTGCCGCTGGTCCGAGTTGCCGGCGCCCTTGTTCCCACCGCTTGCCACCTTGCAGGCCACCGGCTTCGTGCCTGACTTCAGCAGTGCATCTCGATGATCACCTTGTTCTCTCCGCTGCACGAGCTGCACGCCCCCGCGCACGAGTTCTTTCGCGGCCAGCTGGTGCCCTGCTTCGAGACACCGCAACGAGCGGGCTTTGTCTTGAAAGAGGTGGTGGCACGAGGCCACGACGTTCGCGCACCCACGGTCGACAGCCACCCGCTGCTGGCGCAGGTTCACACGCCGCGCTATCTCGCGTTCCTCGAATCCGCCTGGGCGCAGTGGCTGGCCGTGGACCATGCCAACGCCAGCGCGCAGCCCTTCCCGTCCGTGTGGCCGGTGCGCACGCTGCGCAGCGATGTGGAGCCTGCCAACTTCACCGCCCGGCTCGGCCTGTATTCGATGGACAACGGCAGCCCCATCGTCGCGGGCACCTGGGCCGCCGCCAAGGCAGGCGCCGATGCGGCCGCCAGCGCGGCAGCCCTGCTGGCATCCGGTGAACGCAGCGTGTTCTGCGCGACCCGTCCGCCAGGCCACCACGCCGGGGCCGACTTCATGGGCGGCTATTGCTTCCTCAACAACGCGGCGATCGCGGCGCAGGCGTTGCGGGCCAATGGCTGCTCGCGCGTCGCGATCCTCGACGTCGACTACCACCACGGCAACGGCACGCAGAGCATCTTCTACGACCGCGCGGATGTCTTGGTGGTCAGCATTCATGGTGACCCGCGCACCGAATATCCGTTCTACCTGGGCCACGCCGATGAAGCGGGAGAAGGCGCCGGCCTGGGCTTCAACCTGAACCTGCCTCTGCCGGCAGGCACCACCGCGCAGACGTGGTTCTCGACGCTCGACGCGGCGTGCGCACGCGTCGAGCGTCACCGCGCCGATGCGCTCGTCGTCTCGCTGGGGCTGGACACTTTCGCTGGCGACCCGATCTCGAAGTTCGCCTTGCAGAGCGAAGACTTCCGTGCGCTCGGCGCCCGGCTGAAGCGCCTGGGCCTGCCCACGGTCTTCATCCTCGAGGGCGGCTACGCGGCGGCCGAGCTGGGCGTCAATGCCGCCAACGTGCTGGATGCCTTCGACGACAGCTGACTGCGGCCTGGCGGGGTCGTGGCTTATCCTGGCAGCATGAGTTCATTCCCCTCTCCCGAGAGCGTCGTCCAGCAGCAACTCGACGCCTACAACGCCCGCGATCTCGACGCCTGGCTGGCCACCTACGCCGAAGACGCGCTGCAGTTCGAGCACCCTGCGAAGCTGCTGGCCACCGGCCATGCCGAGATCCGCGCCCGCACCGCGGTGCGCTTCACTGAACCGAACCTGCATGCGCGGCTGATCCAGCGATCGGTGATGGGCCAGGTCGTCATCGACGAGGAAGAGATCACGCGCACCTTTCCCGAAGGCAGCGGTCGCGTGGGGCTGGTGTGCATCTACGAAGTGCGCGAAGGCAAGATCCGCACGGCCTCATTCGTGTTCGGCGAGAAGGTGCTCGACGCCGATCGCGCTTGAGTGCGGCTGAGCGCGACACTCGGTTGCAGTCACCGCCCAGGTTCATGCGCACAATGCGCTTCGCACGCATTCAACACCCAAGGCAACACCCATGAGAACTTCGATCGCCCTCGCCCTGCTCGGCCTGTTCGCGGCCACGGCCCACGCCGCACCTGCGGACCCCAAGGTGCTGGCGCAGTTCGACCTCGGCTACGTCCAGTGCGAAAACCGCTTTCCTGAGATGCGCGGCCACCGCGATGAAGCCTACCTGGCGCTCTGGCGGATCAAGGCCGACGCGAAGACCAGCGCCGAGCTCGACAAGGTGCGCAAGAGCGACAAGTACAAGAAAGAGCGGCAGCTGGCGTTCAAGTCGCTGGACAAGACGACCGGCCCGGAAGTCGAAGTGAAGCTGAAGCGGCAATGCGACGCCACCTGGGCTGAAGTCAAGCGCAACGGCGTCGCGCCCAAGCCCGCCGCTGCGTCTGCACCGAAGGCGCCGTAGAACGCCTCGCCAACTCGATGGACGCATCCACGCTCACGCAATACCTGCACGACCACATCCCGCTGTCGAAGGCGATGCAGGTGGGCGTGCTGAGCCTGAACGAAGACAGCGTGGTGTTGGGTGCACCACTCGCACCGAACATCAACCACCGCGACACCGTGTTCGGCGGCAGCGCATCGGCGGTGGCGATCCTGGCGGCGTGGTCGCTGCTGCACACGCGCCTGTCGGCGGCGGGCCTGAGCAGCCGGCTGGTGATCCAGCGCAACACCATGCACTACGAGCTGCCGATCGCCGGTGACTTCAGCGCGCGTTCGTTCTTCAACGACGCAGCCGACTGGCCGGCTTTTGTCCGCATGCTCGGCCGCAAGGGGCGTGCGCGCATCACCGTGTCGGCCGTGCTCGAACATGCGGGCCAAGAGGTGGGGCACCTCGAAGGCGAGTTCGTGGCGCTCGGCGCCGCCTGACGAGAGCGGCGCAGAAGAAGGCCTTCATGCGCCCTGCTTCCAACCCTGTCGTTGGCGACCCTGTCTTTCACATCCGTGCGCTGGAGCTGACCGACGCAGATGCCTGGTTCGAATTCGCACCCCTGCCCGAAGTGAAGCAGCACAGCAGCTCGAACGTGACAGGGGTCGACGACCTGCACACGATGATCGAGCGCAGCCACAACACCGACCCGAACTCACCGGTGCTGTTTGCCATCTGTTCGACTGCCGACCAGAGGCTGCTGGGCGCCATCGGCTTTCACACCGTCTCGGCCTTGAACCGCACGGCCGAGATCAGCTACGAGTTCCGGCCCGACTGCTGGGGCCGCGGACTGGCAACGGCCTGCTGCGAGGCGGTGGTGGCCTGGGGCCTCTCGCAGGCGGGCTATGTGCGCATCCAGGGCACGGTGCTGGACAGCAACGCGGCGTCGGCGCGGGTGCTGCGCAAGTGCGGCTTCGAGCTGAAAGGCCGGCTGCGCAGCTACCGCATGGTGCGCGGCACGCCGCGCGACTACTGGCTCTACGCCCGCGTCGGCGCGCCCATCACACCGCTTGCAGGCTGAGGTATCGAAGCCTCCATGCCGTTCCCAGTTGTTGATGCGCGCTACGCGCGCTGCCGCAAAGCCCTGCGCTGCTCAGCTCGTCCGAAGGGGGAGACGAACACCAGATTCGCCTCGCTTCGCATCGGCGCCAGAGCTCGGCTACGCCATCGCGCCCGATGCGAAGCGAGATGGGACAGGGAAAGTTTGCGAAGCAAACAACCGTATTGCTCTTGGGCCCCGTGGGAGGCGTCGACGAGCGCAGGGGTTTGGGGCCGCGTGCGCAGCACGCTTCGTCAACTGACTTCGCGCGGTTGTCTGAGCGCAGCGGCCGCAGGCCGCGAAGCGAGTTCGGCGCGAGGCCCCAAACACCGAGCACCGCAGAGCAGTCCGGCCCTAAGCCGACCGCCTCCGTCGGGTCCCCCTTTCTTTGGTGACTTTCTTTCGGGGAAGCGAAAGAAAGTTACTGCCCTGTCGGGGGCATATCCCGACGCAGCCTCACGCAGTGAACAAACACCACGCAAAAGCACAGCAAGGCTTCGACAAGCTCAGCCCGAACGGTTGGAAGTGCGCGAAAGCAGAACGAGGCTTCGACAGGCTCAGCCCGAACGGAGTTGGATATCAAGGCCGCTGACGTACCGCCACGCGGTCTTCGAGCGGCGCGGGCCGGTAGGCCGGAAGAAAGCGGCACCCTGACCCGAACGTGGCCTCGAGCTGAGAGCAACGCGCCGCGATCCCCTCCGGCGTCGGCTTGACGCCCTGTGCCACCCACTGCATCAAGGCTTCGATCAAGGTCGGGTACACCGGGTGGCTGAGGTAGCTGTGTTCGTTGTCGTCGGTGAAGGTCTGCACCAGTTGCGCTGCCGTCCCGGCCTGCTTCATCGTCTCGAGAAATGCCGAGTCGAGTTCGACGAAAGCAGTCGGATCGTTGATGCCATGCACCGTCAGCACCGGCACGCCGATGCGACCGTTCAGGTCGGTGTCGTCACCGAAGCGCCGCACGGCCTCGGGGTCGGCGCGGTAGCGCAACACCCTCTCGTTCAACGCTGCATCGTCGGCCGAGCCCACATAACGCGCGCCGAAGTTGCCAAAGGGATTGAGGCCTCCGGTGCGCCGCTGCACGACGTCCTGAAAGTGCCAGGTCGCCCAATTGAGGTGGCCGAGGATTGACCGCCCGGGGATGCGGATCACCTTCACGATCGTCTGCACCCGTGCCTGCTGCTCAGCGCTGCGTTGCGCGGCGGGCAGCTTGAGGCCCAGGCACTCGTCGACCCGTTTGGCGAGCTCCGGGCGCGTGAGTGCGGCGCCCGGCGGCAGGCCCATCCACAAGGGGTATTGCGCCTCCGTCGACGCGGGGTGGTTGGCGCACAGGCTCTGGTAAAGCACCCGCAGGTCGAGCCGGAAGTCATACGAATGCGTGCCGCCACCGAGCACCCCGCTGGTCAGCAGCACCGCGTCGTACGCGGGCCGCGGCTGACCGGTGCCGGCATACATTTCGGCGGCCTTGGCGGCCACGCTCGCGCCCCACGACTGGCCGTGCAGGATGGTGCGCTGCGGCTTCGCCACGTACTGCACGAAGATGCGCCGCAGCCGCTCGGTGTCTTCGGCCGCGGAGCGCACCGCAACGCCGCCTTGGCGGAAGGTCGAACCCGCCCAGGAGTGGCCGGCCTTCACCATCACCGCCCAGCGCTGCAGGTCTTCGGCCGTGCGCTCGGCTTTCGGCGCGCCGAGTTCGGGGCCACCATGCGCGTGCAGCACCAGCACGCCGCTCCATGTGGAGGGCATGGCGATGAGGTAGTGCGCACCTTCAGTGTCGGTGCCCGACAGGCAGCGCGTGTCGGCCGGCAGGCCTTCGGGGCAGGTGCTGGCAACGGGCGCTGCTTGCGCCGCCATCGGAGGCGCGGGCGGTGCGCTGCTGCAGGCCGCCAGCCCGCATGCCATGGCAAGAAGCAAGGCCGAGTAGAAAGATGGGTGAGGCATGAAAGGGTCCACTGAATCGCCGAGGACTCAGTCTGCCTGATCAGCTGCTGCAGCCAAAGCTGCGAGCGCTGCCCCTGAGTCTTATCGCGCCAGGGCGCGCTGGCGCTTCTGCGTCTGGTCGATGTAGCGCTGCAGCGAACGCAGCACGTCGGCCGGCGGGTTGACGATCTCGCAGCCCAGGCGCACGCCGCGCGCGTCGTGGTTGAGCGATGTCACATGCTGCAGGCGCAGAGAGATGTTCACCCGCGTGTCCAGGTCGAGCTCGATCTGCACACCATTGAGCACCACCCCGAGTTGCAGCGGCGGCACGTCGTCGGGCAGGAAGAGCGCGCAACCGCCGATGCTCAGGTCGAGCACGCGCAGGCTCAGCGCCATGTCGGGGATCATCGGGTGGCGCACGCGCGCCATCGGTGTGTTGCGCAGCAAGGGGCGCACGCGAAAACCGTTGCGCCGCTGGAAGCGGTAGACCACGCGCGGAAACTCGCAGTTCAACGCGCTGGCCTTGCCGCCGTGCACGAGCACCAGGCCGCTCACGTCGAACTGCAGCTTGATGCTGTCGAGGTAGGCCACGGCCACGGCCTCTTCGGCCTCGACCAGGGCTTGCACCTGGTTGCTGTCGGCGTCGGCGCTGAAGCTGACGACGCCGCGTGCGGCATCGATCGACCACAGCGTGGTGGTGTAAGAGGCGCCGTCGCTGCCGTTGAGATTGACGAGCACGCTGCCGTCGGCCAGCGACTTGAGCGTGCTCAACAACTCCGCTTGCGAGGTGATGCGGAACTCTTCCAGCCCGCCATGGGCGGCAGCCAGCGCGTCCAGTTGCATGGGCAAGGTGTCCAAGGCCATGTGAAGACTCCGTTGCAGCAGTGCGGGCCCGTTCAGTGAACGGACTTGGGCTTGCCGGCGAGGATGCCGTCGAGGTCTTCCAGCCACGGCTCGGCGAGCTGGCGGATCTCGGCGTCGTTGATCAGGATGCGCTGCATGATGCGCGACTTGAGCTGGGCTTCTTCGCTGTCGAGGTGCTGCGCATTGGCGGCATGCTTGAGCTGCGAGATGAGCACGGCGCAGGCGCCTTCGAGCTTGACAACCTGGTCCCAGTCGCCCGAACGGGCAGCCGTCAGCATGTCGGCGCTGGCCTGTTCGATGGCTTGGTAGTAGTGGAGCAAGGCGGTGTTCATGGAATCTCCGGAGGCGCTGTAGGGCGTGGTGTGGGCCATCTTCAAACCGATGCCCCCGTCTTGACCGCCGGGCTCATCGCACCCCAGGCGCTGCGCAGGGGCTCGACCAGACGCACGCATTCATCCAGGGCTGCCTCGTCGCTGTGCAGGTTGGCATAGGTCAGCCGCACGGTGATGTAGGCATAGAGGTCGTTCAGATCGGCGGCCAGGTTGCCGCCTTCGGTCAGGTTCAAACCAGCCTTCAGGCCTTCGTCGATGATGCGCACCGCACGCGAGATGGCGCGGCCCTTGACTTCGACGTTCTTGGCCCGAATGCCGCCGCGGGCCTGGGCGATGGAGTCCATCAGGCCGTCGAACAGCATGACCACGAGCTGGTGGGGCGAGGCGCCGTCCACGGCCGTGGTGACCTGCACGTCTTGGTAGGCGTGGCGCTGGCGGCTGGACGGTGTGGCAAAGGCGGCGGAGGCAAACATGAGATCAGGCTTTCTGCATGGTCTTGATGTTTTGGTTATCGGCCACCTTCCCAGTCGGCTTTAGCGCCACGCCTGCACCCCCTGCTGTTCGCTTGCGGTGAGGACGGCCGGGAAAGACCCGCTATTCCGGCTCAACCCGGCCAGCCGGCGGGCGGCCATCAGACCGTCGATGCGCAGCACCCGAGAAAACGCAATACGCCGCTTCGGGAGCGGCGTACGGGATTCAGACCAGAAAGAACCCGTCATCAGTCCTTGCTCTTGTTCCAGTTGGCGATCTGCTGAGTGATGTAGGTGTTCAGCGCGGTCATGCTCGCCACCTTGGTGTCGAGCGCGGTGTACTGGGCGCGGATGCGCTTCTCGGTGTTCGCGAGGCGCGTGGTGTAGGCGTCTTGCTGGTCCTGGTTTCGCGTGAGGCTCGAACTCAGGCCGGCCTTGCGCGTGGTCAGCATGCCGTCGGTGCCGAGCACCGTGTCACCGAAGGCGCGCAGGCGCTGTGCCACGCCGTTGGTCGAGGTGTCGTCGGTGAGGCTGGTGTTGGCGAAGAGCTTCTTCACCTCGGCCAGGTTGCTGCTCAACGCACTGGTCAACTTGGTGTCGCTGACCTTCAGCGTGCCGTCGGCCTGCAGCTCGACGCCCACTTGCGACAGCGAAGAGAACACCGACGAGGCCTCCGACGGCGCACTGACCATGCTGCGAAGCTGCCGCTGCAGGGCCACGGCCGTGCTGTCGCCCTGAAGGGTGCCGGCGGTCTTGGTCGAATCGTCGTACTTGGTTTGCGTCTGCAGTGTCGAGGCCAGGCTGTTGTATGCGGTGACGAAGCTCTGGATCGAGGCCTTCATCGTCGTGTTGTCTTGCGCGACGTTGATCTGCACCGCGTCGGTGGTGACCTTGTTCAGGTTCAGCGTCAGGCCCTGGATCACATCGCTCAGGTTGTTGGTGGCGGAGTTGATCTCCAGGCCGTTCACAAAGGCCTTGGCATCAGCGGCCGTCTGGGTGCGCGTCATCGGCGACGAACCATCCGTCGCGTCGTAGGTGAAGGCGGCACCGCCGCCCGTGCCAGTGACACGGAAGCCGTTGCTGACACCGGTGGTCGAGGAGCTGAGCACCAGGCGCGCACCGGAAGAGTCGGTCACGATGGAAGCACGCACGCCACCGCCGGCCGCGTTGATCTTGTCGCGCACATCGGCCAGCGTGTCGGTCGAGCTGATCGGGATGCTCAAGGAATTGATGGTGGCGCGTGCCGCGAAGCCAGGCTCCGTCAGGTCCCACGCGCCGATGTCGATGGTCAGGTCGCCTGCGCCGACGACCTCGCTGCTGGAGGCGTAGGCGGTGCTGGCAACCGATTGCGCAGCCGCCAGGCTTTGAACCTTCACGGCGTAGCTGCCGGCCAGCGCACTGCTGCTGCCGACGGCGCTGACCGAAGTGGCATCGGCCGAGGTGGCTGTGGTCGCACCCCAGGTGTCGCTCTTGGTGAGCGCCAGGGCGGCATCGCGGAAACTGGACACGGCAGACTGCAACGACCCGAAGGCCGAGATCTTCGTCTGGATGGTCGACGCCTGAGTCTGGAGCTGGGTGACCGGCGCCTTCTCGATCGACATCAACTTCGTGATGATGGACTCGACATCGAGGCCACTACCGATGCCTGCAGAACTGATCGAAGCCATATTCGTGTCCTTTCCCCTGGGGAGGGCGTCAGTGCCTTGCTGCCTGCCGCCATCGTCCTTTCATTGCACAGAGACCTCGGCTAAAACCCCGAGTGATCTCTGTATCGGACGTTCCTCTTTGAACTTGAGGACGGACCCCATCGAAGTAACACTTGGTTACTTCTGGCCGATCACTTCAGCAGCTGCAGCACTTGCTGGGGCAGCTGGTTGGCCTGGGCCACCATGGCGTTGCCGGCCTGCTGCAGGATCTGCGAGCGGCTGAGCGCTGCGGTTTCTGCGGCGAAGTCGGCGTCCATGATGCGGCTGCGTGCGGCCGACTGGTTCTCCACTGCTTGCTGCAGGTTGGAGATGACCGAGTCGAAACGCGACTGGCTCGCACCGTAGGTGGCGCGCGTGTCATTGATCAGGTTCAGCGCACCGTCGATGCCGTCGATCACGGTCGCCAGGATGGTGGCGTCGGTCGTGCTGTCGATCACGGTGGTGGCAGCAGTCACGGCGGTCACCGACGCATCGGTGGTCATGTCGACCGTGTTGATGGCGATGGTGTCGTTGGCCGTGGTGTTGGCGCCGACCTGGAAGGTCTGGGTGCCCGTCGAGGCCAGGATGGTCTGGCCGTTGAACGTGGTGCCTGCCAGCACGCGGTTGATTTCATCCGACAGCTGGCGGAATTCCTTGTTCAGGGAATCCTTGTCGCTGCCGCTGTTGGTCGAGTTGCGGGCCTGAACCGTCAGTTCACGCATGCGTTGCAGCGCGTCGCCCACTTTGGAGAGCGCACCTTCAGCGGTTTGCGCCAGAGAGATGCCGTCGTTGGCGTTGCGGACCGCGACGTTCATGCCGCGCACTTGCGCATTCATGCGTTCGGCAATCGCGAGGCCAGCGGCATCGTCTTTCGCGGAGTTGACGCGCAGGCCCGATGAGAGCCGTTGCATGGACGTCGCAAGAGAAGTCTGCGACATGTTCAGGTTTCGTTGCGCGTTCAGCGAAACGATGTTCGTGTTGATCGTCTGTGGCATGTTGACACTCCTCAAGAATCAGTGACTCCCGGCAAATGCGCCGGCATTGCGAAACACCAGGTCAGAAGGCAAGTCGCCTGTCCGGGGGCTGGTGTTCCATAACCCCGGTACGCATCACCGGCGCTGGCTGCAACTCGCTGACCTGTTGGGGCAGCGGGTCACGGCTCGCGTCAGTGCATCCGGACCACAAATCCCTTCGAGGACTTGTTGGAGTCATTGTTTTCAAAAGTGAGGAATGGCAAAGCCGGGAAATGAAGGCAAAAACCTGTTCAGTTCGAAAGCCCAAAAGAAAAGGCCCCACCCGGCGAACCGGATGAGGCCTTCTCTCGTGAGCTGTCGAGATCCCTTGCCGCCCCAGGGCGGCAAAGGATTCCGGCGGCTTACTTCAGCAGCGACAGAACTTGCTGCGGCAGTTGGTTGGCTTGAGCCACCATCGCCGTGCCAGCTTGCTGCAGGATCTGTGCACGCGACAGGTTCGACGTTTCCGAGGCGAAGTCAGCATCGGTGATGCGGCTCTTGGCTGCGGACTGGTTCTCGACCGAGGTTTGCAGGTTCGAGATCACCGAGTCGAAGCGGTTTTGCGTGGCACCGTACAGAGCGCGCTCGCTGTTGACCTTGTCGATGGCGTCATCGATGTTGTCGATCACGGTGGCCAATGTGGCGGTGCTGGTCGAGCTGTCGATCACGGCACCCGTCGTGACGGCGGTGATGCTGGCATCGGCCGTCATGTCGGTCGTGGTCACGGTGATCACGTCGTTGGTGGTCGTGTTGGCACCGATCTGGAAGTCCTTCGCACCGGCGCTGGCGCCGAGGATGGCTGCGCCGTTGAAGGTCGTGCCGCCCAGAACGCGGGTGATTTCCGAAGCCAGTTGCTGGTATTCCTTGTCCAGCGAATCCTTGTCGCTGCCGCTGTTGGTGCCGTTACGGGCTTGCACAGCGAGTTCACGCATACGTTGCAGCGAATCGCCGACCTTGCCGAGCGCGCCTTCAGCGGTTTGCGCCAGCGAGATGCCGTCGTTCGCGTTGCGGATGGCGACGTTCATGCCGCGGACTTGGGCGCTCATACGCTCCGAGATCGCGAGGCCGGCGGCGTCGTCCTTGGCGCTGTTGACGCGAAGGCCCGAAGACAGGCGCTGCATCGACGTGGACAGTTGGGATTGGGTCGTCGACAGGTTGCGCTGTGCATTGAGCGACGTGACGTTGGTATTGACTGACATGCTCATTTAAAAATCTCCAAAACGGTTGAATGACACCCGGCACGAGCGCCGGCATTGCCTCGGCAGATCAGTTCTCACTGCCTTCATAAAACTCATCTGCCTAAACTGCCTTCACACAATGTGTGTCGGCCTGCTGCGCCCGGCGTGATTCACGCTTTCTGACACCGCTCGAGGGCTCGTTGCCTACTCCTCTTGCGGCCCCTTCGTCGCTGACTCCGGACCCCGGTTCTGATTGCTCATCCCCGATGTTTTTGTTATCGGACCGCCCCTGTTCGGACTTGAGGGCTTCGCATGAAAAAAGTTGCTTGGTCACGGGAACAGGGTGGTATAGAAGGTTCTTTTATCTGCCTCTGCGTCGAAAACTTGAGGCCCGCGAGTGAGGGGTGCGTATCCAGTTGTGATCCCTGCACGCTGCTCTCTATATGAAGCGTGGAACAAGTGGCGGACTCGACGCCACTTCGGCGCTTTCCCCGCAGCGTGCATTCCTAGAATTTGGTTCACGTCAAATAGCGGGTGCCTCGTGTGGGTGCCGATTCCCATGCACCCCAAGCACCGCAAAGCCAACAAGCCGCAGACCCGTGCAGGCCACCTCAGCTGGCAGCAAGGTGTGGAGCACGCGAACGCAGGCGAGTGGGCCAGCGCAGAGAAAGCATTCCTGCAGGCCACCGCCAGCGACCCACGCGACATCGTGTACTGGCTCAACCTCGCACGCGCGCAGTGGAAGAACAGCGCGCACGACGGCGCGCTGCGCTCGGCCCAGGCCGTGCTCGCACTCGAGCCGGGCAACACCGTGGCACGCAAGCTCGCCGTCGACTGCCTGAACCTGCAGCACCGCTACGCCGAGGCCGCACGCTGCCTCCAGCAAACGCCCGATGAGCTGCCGAAGACGGCAGAGCACTTCCAGAACCTGGGTGAAGCGCTCTTCAACGCCGGCAACTACCAGGCGACCATCGACGCGCTGTTCGAGGCCCTCAGCCGAGACATCGACCATGCGCTGTCGCACTACCGGCTGGGGCTCGCCTTCAACTCGCTCGGGATGAAGCACGAAGCCACCGAGTGCTTCCGCACCGCGTTGCTGCTGGGCCTAGGCCCGGGCAACCTGGCGGCGCAAGGCCTGCTCGCCTTCGTCGAGCGCGAGCTGTGCCGCTGGCAGAACGCCGATACCGACGTGGCCGAACTGCGCCGCCTGGCCGCCGCGCTGCCGGCCGACGCCGCACAGTGGGCTTCGGTCTTCGCACAGGTCACGCTCACCGATGCCGCCGATGAGCAGCTGAACGTGGCTCGCTCCTGCGCACGCTTCCAGGCACGCGGCATTCGGGCCTTCGAGCCGATCGCACCGCGTGCGCTGCCGCAGCGGCTGCGCGTGGGCTTCGTGTCGTCCGACTTCCATCAGCACGCCACGGCGGTGCTGATGGCCGAAGTGTTCGAGAAGCTCGACCGCGAGCGCTTCGAGATCACCCTCTATTCACACGGGCCCGAAGACGGCAGCCCGATGCGCCAGCGTTTGAAAGAAGCAGCCCACCACTTCGAAGAGGTGTCGCGTGCCAGCGACCTCGAGGTGGCGCAGCAGATTCGCCGCGACGGCATCGATGTGCTGGTCGACCTGAAGGGCCACACGCGCGACACACGGCTGGCCGTGTTTGCCTACCGGCCTGCGCCAGTGCAGGTCACGTTCCTCGGCTTTCCCGGCACCACCGGGGCTGACTACATCGACTACTTCATCGGCGACGAGATCGTCTCGCCGCTGTTGCACGCCCCTCACTACAGCGAGAAGCTCGCGCTGATGCCGCTCTGCTACCAGCCCAACGACCGCAAGCGCGCCCTGCCCGGCGCCTGCACGCGCGAGCAGGTCGGGTTGCCCGAATCTGCGCTGGTGCTGTGCGGCTTCAACCAGCCGTTCAAGCTCTCGCCCGAAGTCTTCGACGTGTGGTGCCGCCTGCTGCACCAGCTGCCCGGCTCGGTGCTGTGGCTGCTGCAGTGGAACGAACATGCGCCCGCCCAGCTTCGCCAGGAAGCCGCCGCACGCGGCATCGACCCCGAGCGGCTGGTGTTTGCCCCCAAGGTCGGCGTGCGCGAGCACATGAGCCGCCTGGCGCTGGCCGACCTGTTCATCGACACCTGGCCTTGCAACGGCCACACCACCGCCAGCGACGCGCTGTGGGCCGCCGTGCCGGTTGTGACCTATGCCGGGCCGAGCTTCGCCTCGCGCGTGGCCGCGAGCCTGCTCAGCGCCGTCGGCCTGCCCGAGCTGGTGTGCGATACGCTGCCCGCCTACGAGGCCCGCGTGCTGCAGCTGGCGAACGATGCGCCGGCCCGCCGCGCGCTGCATGAGCACCTGGTGGCCGCGCGCGACACGGCCCCGCTGTTCGACAGCGAGACCTACACCCGCGATTTCGGCAATCTGCTGTGGGCGATGGCCGACCGCTGGGCCCAAGGCCTGCCGCCGGACCACCTGGGCGGGCGGATTTCTGTGTCCGACACGTGACAAAACCGGGCTCCCGAATCCCCGCCAGGGCCGCTTTTGCGGCCCTTTTTCATGCTCGCCTACAGCATGCGACACCCGGTTGGGGGCCAACTCTGTGCGCACTAAGTCCGGTTTGGCTCATGAGCCACCCTGACGAGAGAAAAGGGTGCCAAAAACAGCTCAATTCTCTGTAGGAAGTTTCCTGACAGGGACCATGGAAGAAGCTGGACTCAAGCAACAGAAATGGCCTGATGTTTCGGAACATTTCTGATCTTCACAATCCATTTCACGTTGAGACGCAAACCAACGCAGCAAACCAACCCAGACAACCAAGGAATAACAGCATGAACGCCGACCAAATCCTCACCGAAATCCGCGAAGCCAACCTGTCCTACCTGATGCTGGCCCAAAGCCTGATCCGCAGCGACCGCGAACAAGCCCTGTACCGCCTCGGCATCAGCGAAGAAAGCGCCGCAATGATCGGCCTGCTGACCCCCGCACAAATGATGAAGGTCGCCGCCGGCAACACCCTGCTGTGCCGCTTCCGCATGGACGACGACCTGGTCTGGGGCCTCCTGACCAACCACGGCAAGAGCGCGGCCAACGACACGACCAGCCGCCTGCACGCCAGCATCCTGATGGCCGGCCGCCATCAAGAAGCCGCTTGAATTCAGCCAAACCCTAGAACACACAACAGATATCAGGAGCAGATTCCATGCGTAGCAAGAGCATCCTCACCGAAGCCAAGCAAATCGATCGCGCCGTGACGCTGATCAACCTGGGCGCCCGCCTGCAGGTGCTGGAGTCTGAAACCGATCTGAGCTATGAAAGACTGCTGCGTCTCTACAAAGAGGTGTCGGGCAAGTCGCCGAGCAAGGGCCAGCTGCCCTTCTCGACCGACTGGTTCATGACCTGGCAACCCAATATCCATGCGTCGCTGTTCCTCAACATCCACGAGTACCTGAACAAGGTGGCCGAGATGGACGAGATCGACACCGTCATCAAGGCCTACCAGCTGTACCTCGAGCAGACCCAGGCTCAGAACCTGGAAGCCCTGCTCTCCGTCACCCGCGCCTGGCGCCTGGTGAAGTTCGTCGACAACGGCATGCTCACCATGACCAAGTGCTCCAAGTGCGGCGGCCATTTCGTCAGCCACCCGCACGAGATCTCGAAGCACTACGTCTGCGGCCTGTGCAACCCGCCGGCACGCGCCGGCAAGGGCAAGGCCTCGGGCGGCATTCAGATGCATTGAATTCCAAGTCATTCGCCGGGCCGCCCCAAGAATGACGGCTCCCCTCGGGGGGCGACCATCGAATGATGGTCTTGGGGCTGAAGTCCTGCTCAAGTTCGCCCCTCGCCCTGCCGATAAGAACGGCATGGCAAAAGTTTCTGGTTAGTCTCCTCCTGGCACTCGGAAAGTGCTTTATCGCGGACCTCACAAGGTCCGCTTTTTTTTGTGCGGTGAATGCCTTGCTGTTGCTTGGATCGATCGGGCCGCCAGACGCACACACTTCCTCAAGCGCAGAGGGTTCGGGCCGATAAAGGGCTGAGGCATGCGTGGCATCGGGTAAGTCACCGCGCAGCGAGCTTCACGCAACCACACACCAACCATGTTTGTTCTTATCGGTTACGGCGTCGCCCTGGGGTGCATCTTCGGGGCCTACATACTGCACGGCGGCAACATGTCCGTGATCATTCACGCCTTGCCGACGGAGTTGATGGCCATTCTGGGTGGGGCACTGGGTGCCTTCGTGGTGAACAACCAGCCCAAGGTGCTGAAGGCGACGCTGGGCGCACTGCCCGGGCTGCTCAAGGGCTCGAAGTACACCAAGGCGCGCTACATGGAACTGCTGGCGCTGCTGTACGACATTCTTCAGAAGGCCCGCAAGGAAGGCCTGATGTCGATCGAAAAAGACGTCGACGCACCGGAAGAATCCGCACTCTTCAAGAAATATGCGGCAGTCGGCAGCGACCACCATGTGGTCGAGTTCATCACCGACTACCTTCGCATGATGGTCTCGGGCAACCTGAACGCCCACGAGATCGAAAGCCTGATGGACAGCGAGATCGACACCCACCATCACGAGGCTCACGCGCCCGCAGCGGCCATCGCCCGACTCGCCGGCGCCTTGCCGGCCTTCGGCATCGTGGCTGCCGTGCTGGGCGTGGTGAACACCATGGGCTCGGTGGGCCAGCCTCCCGCCATCCTGGGCGGCATGATCGGCTCGGCCCTGGTCGGCACCTTCCTCGGCATCTTGCTGGCCTACGCCGTGGCCGAGCCACTGGCCGGCCTGCTGGAGCAGAAGAACGACGAAGGCAGCAAGGAACTGCAGTGCATCAAGACCACGCTGCTCGCGAGCATGCAAGGCTATGCGCCGCAAGTGGCCGTCGAATTCGGCCGCAAAGTCTTGTACTCGACCGAGCGCCCCAACTTCGCCGAGTTGGAAGCCCACGTCAAAGGCAAGAAATGAACTCCGCCCAGCCGCGCTTCGACGCGTCCCAAAGCGAGCGCAGCGAAGCGTCGACGGAGCAACTCGCCCAGGAACCGGCTTTGCCGGGCCTGCGGCGAGGCGCCCCTCGGGGGCAGGAGCGTAGCGACTGGGGGGCCTCGTAATGGCCGGCGACTCGAAAAAGCTTCAACCGATCATCATCAAGCGCGTCAAAAAGGGCGGCCACACTGCCCATGGCGGCGCCTGGAAGATCGCCTACGCCGACTTCGTGACGGCCATGATGGCGTTCTTCCTCCTCATGTGGCTGCTCGGTTCGACCACCGAGGGCGACAAGAAGGGCATTGCCGACTACTTCTCGTCTCCGCTGAAGGTCGCTCTGCTGAGCGGTGGCAGCGGCTCGGGCGATTCGTCGCACGTGGTCAAGGGCGGCGGCACCGACATCACCCGCTCCGGCGGCCAGGTGAAGAAGGGCGACATCACCACCACCAAGAGCACGATCAACCTCGCTGCCATGCGCGCCGAGCAGCGCGCCGCCGAAGCCGGCAAGCTCGAGCAGATCAAGAAGCAGATGGAAGAGAAGCTGGCCAGCAGCCCGAAGTTCGGTGCCATCAAGAGCCAGATCAAGCTCGACATGACGCCCGACGGTCTGCGCATCCAGATCGTCGACGACCAGAACCGCCCGATGTTCGACAGCGGCAGTGCCATCGTCAAACCCTACATGCGTGAGCTGCTGCGCGAAATCGGCGCCGTGCTGGCCGAGGTGCCCAACCACCTCACGCTCGAAGGCCACACCGACGCGCAATCCTTCGTCGGCGACCGCGATGGCCTGGGCTACGGCAACTGGGAGCTGTCGTCCGACCGGGCCAACGCCTCGCGGCGCGAGCTGATTGCCGGTGGCCTGCCTGCCGACCGGATTCTTCGCGTGCAGGGCCTCGCGTCCAGCGTGCTCTTCGTACGTGAGGACCCGCTCAGCCCCAGCAACCGGCGCATCAGCATCATCGTGATGAACCGAGACGCCGAAGACCGCCTGTTCCAGAAGGTCCCCCCGGAGGAGGCAGTTGCTGCCGCCGAAGCCGCAGCCAGTGCGCCAGAGGCCGAGACGTCAATTGTTCCCTCAATATCCAATCCAAACGCCCGATAACAGCCCCAGTGCACCTAAGCGAGGACTGCCATGAGCAACCCTGACATGAAATTTCTGATCGTCGACGACTTCTCCACGATGCGCCGCATCGTGCGTGGCCTGCTCAAGGAGCTGGGCTACAACAACGCCGAGGAGGCCGAAGACGGCGTGGCCGCCCTGGCGTTGCTGAAGAGCGCCAAGTTCGACTTCGTGGTGAGCGACATCAACATGCCCAACATGAACGGCTTCGAGCTGCTGTCGGCCATCAAGGCCGAGGCCAGCCTCAAGCACCTCCCGGTGCTGATGGTCACCGCCGAAGCCCGCAAGGAAGACATCGTGCGCGCAGCGCAAGACGGCGCAGCCGGCTACATCGTCAAACCTTTCACCAAGGCCACCTTGGAAGAGAAGGTCCAGAAGATCATGCAAAAACTGGCCGCTACGGCCTGAACGGAGAATCCACATGAAGATGGAAAACGTGGCCGTACTGGCCAATCCGTCGCAGGCTCAAGTCCAGGCCCATGCCGCAGCCTCTCCCGAGGTGTTTCAACAGCTGGGGCTCATCACCCGCCAGCTGCACGACACCCTGCATCAACTGGGCGTGATCCCCAAGCTGCAAGACGCCGCCAACAACCTGCCCGATGCACGCAGCCGCCTGAACTACATCGCCGAGAAGACCGGCGCTGCAGCCAACAAGGTGCTGAACTCGGTCGACCAGGCCAAGGCCGAGCACAACGCCATCGCGTCGGAAACACGCCGCATCGCAGCCGCCATCGTGGCCGACCCGGTGAAGGCCGTGGCCACGGGCATGGTGATGAACTTCGTTGGCGACGTCGAGGCCGCCACCGAGCGCATCGACCGGCACCTGACCGACATCATGATGGCGCAAGACTTCCATGACCTCACCGGCCAGGTCGTGGCCAAGGTCGTGGCCCTGGCCAGCGACCTGGAAGACAGCCTGGTGAAGCTGCTGGTGCAAGCCGCACCGCCGGAAGCGCAGAAGGTGGTGGAGCACGCCTCCTCGGTGCTGAATGGCCCGGTAGTCAACCCGGAAGGTCGGACTGACGTGGTGTCGAACCAGGGCGAAGTGGACGATTTGCTCGCCAGCCTCGGGTTCTGAGTTTTCTTCGCTTGGATGACGGCGGCTTCATGCCGCCGTTTTCGCTTTTGTCAGCGTGTCTTTACCGCCAAGGCGCAAAGAGCGCAAAGGTCGCCAAGGAAAAGCAAGAGACCTTTCTCTTCCTTGGCGACCTTTGCGTCCTTGGCGCCTTGGCGGTAAAAAAAGAGACCCCAATCCGCTCACTCACTCCCGACCAGCCCATTGCGAATGGCGTAAACGGTCATCTCGGAATTGTTGGACAAGCCCAACTTCTCCAGCACCCGAGCCCGGTAGACACTCACCGTCTTCGGAGAAAGCGTCAGCTCCTCCGCAATGTCCGACAGCCTCTTCCCAGAGGCAATCATCACCAGCGTCTGCAGCTCCCGGTCCGACAGCTTCTCGTGCGCCGCCTCGGTGCCGGGCGTGGTGAGGCTCTCGACCAGCATCTGCGCGATCTCGGGCGTCACGTACTTGCGGCCCTGGCCCACCGTGCGCACCGCCGCCACGATCAGCTGCGGGTCACCGCCCTTGTTGACGTAGCCGTAGGCGCCGGCCCGCAAGGCGCGGATGGCGTACTGGTCTTCGGGGTACATCGACACCACCAGCACGCGCATCGTCGTGCCTTCGTCCTTCAGCACGTGCAGCACGTCGAGGCCGCTGCGGCCAGGCAGGTTGATGTCGAGCACCAGCACATCGGCCTCGCCGACGGTGCGCATCAGCGTGCGCAGTTCGCCGTAGTCGCCGGCTTCGCCCACGACTTCGATGTCCGGCGCATCGGACAGGGTGTCTCGTATGCCGCGCCGGATCAGCGCGTGGTCGTCGCAGAGCAGGACTTTGATCATGGGGTACTGGTGAAAAGGCAGAAAACCATCATAGGGCCCCCCATACCGTAGGGTCATAGGGCTTGGCGCCCTCGACGGACTCTTTGTCGGAGTCCTCCGACAACTCCAGGTCCACGCCGGTGTCGGGCTCGGGGCCCAAAGGCACCGACAAGATCATGGTGGTGCCTCCGGCACCACTGCTCAGATCGACCCAGCCGCCGACGGTTCCGGCTCGTTCGTGCAAACCGCGGATGCCGAAAGACCGGACCTTGGCCAGGTCTTCCGGGTTCAGGCCTCGCCCGTCGTCGCTGATCTCGAGCGACAGCACGCCACCGGCGAGCGACAGGTCGATGTGCACCTGGCTTGCATGGGCGTGCTTGGACACGTTGGTCAGCGCCTCCTGGGCGGCCCGGTAGGCCACCAGCGGCACGCCGGCCGGCAGCGTGAGGTGCTCGTGCCGCGAGCGGAACTCGCAGGCAATGCCGGTGCGCTTCTCGAAGCGGCTGGCCATCCACTGCAGTGCGGCGATCAGGCCCTGCTCGAGGATGGCGGGGCGCAGGTTGTGCATCACCCGCTGGCTGGCCTCGATGGCATGCGACACGGTTTCGAGCGCCGAGGTGACGCGGGCCTGCACCTCGGGCGAATCGGAATGGCGGGCGATCCAGGCCAGGTCGAACTTGAGCGCGGTGAGCGAGCCCCCCACGTCGTCGTGGATTTCCCGGGCGATGGCGGCCCGCTCGGCTTCGACGCTGGTCTGCAAATGCTGAGCCAGTTCGTGCACCCGCTGCTTGGACTCACCGAGCTCGCGGTCGGCGCGCTGGCGGGCCAGCAGCAGTTCGTGCGTTTCCACGGCGTGCAGCAGGGCCGGAGCCAGGCGGACGAGGTTGTTCTTGAGCAGGTAGTCGCTGGCGCCGTTGCGCATGGCCTCGACGGCGGTGTCTTCGCCGATCTCGCCCGAAACCAGGATGAAAGGCAGCATCTGGGCGCTGGCCTTGAGCAGGTCGAGCGCCACCAGGCCCGAAAAGCCGGGCAGGTTGTAGTCGGAAATCACCGCGTCCCAGTTCTGCTCGGGCTCGATGGCCTGCAGGAACTCGGCCTCGGAGTCGATCCGCACGACGTCCACCAGCAGCCCGCCGCGCCGCAGGTGGGCCATCATCAACTGGTGGTCGAGCTCCGAATCCTCGAGGTGCAGGATGCGCAAGCGCTTTTCTGGCAGGAGGGAAGGCATGGCTTGCAGTATGCCAAGCCCCCGCAAAGCAGTGAACAAGTCTTCATCCTGCGGCCCATCAACGCCACGGTCTGCCGAATTGCCGGGACTTATTGCCCGTGATTGAGCTTATGTATCGGCGAGCACTGCCGAAAATCCACTGCATATGACCTCGTTGAGTGCGTGCCTCTGCTCGCACCCTGCCCCTCTCACCTGAGTGGAGACTTGAAGCTGATGGAAGACGCGAACGACGCCCACGAACCGTCTGCCGCCGGCGCAATGCCCTTGATGGCCGCCGCTGACCTGCAAGACCACCTGATGACCGCCAGCAATGACCTGGACCGGCTGCAGACGCTGTTGTCCGACGCCTGCGACACGCTGATGCAGCGCTTCCACGGTGCGTCGGAACACATCAACACGCTGCGTTCGCACCCGCACACGGTGGACGACAGCGATGCCGTGTTCAACGACGTGATGCAGAACCTGGGCGGTGCTGTCACCGCCCTGCAGTTCCAGGACATGGCCTCGCAGCTCATCAACCACACCCACAAGCGGCTGCGCAGCTGCGTGGACCGGTTGGCACGCGAAACCTTTGCCGACGACGAAGACGGCATGGCAGCAGCCGAAGAAGTACCGCTGCGCCCGAACCCCGTGACGCAGGCCGAGATGGATGTCGGATCCATCGAACTGTTCTAAACACGACTCAAGACGACATCCATTCAACCGAAATCACACGAGATATACCGGAGAAAGCCATGCAATCAATCCTCGCGGTCGACGACTCAGCCTCCATGCGCCAGATGGTCGCGTTCACACTGAAGAGCGCCGGCTACAACGTGGTGGAAGCCGTGGACGGCCAAGACGCCTACGAAAAGTCCAACGGCCGTGACTTCGATCTGGTGCTGACTGACCAGAACATGCCGCGCATGGATGGCATCAGCCTGACCAAGAAGCTTCGCGACAACCCGAAGTTCAAGACCACGCCGATCCTGATCCTGACCACCGAGTCGAGCGACCAGATGAAGCAGGCCGGCCGCTCCGCCGGTGCCACCGGCTGGCTGGTCAAGCCCTTCGACCCGGCCAAGCTGATCGAAGTGATCAAGAAGGTCGTCAAGTAAACGCCGCCGCTCTTTCTCCAAACACAACACACATATCCAGGAGCACGCCATGGGCGAGATGTCCTCTGAGGGCTCGCAACTGAGCGCCGGTATCGACCTGAGCCAGTTCTATCAAGTCTTCTTCGAAGAAGCGGGCGAGAACCTCGACCGCATGGAAAAGCTGCTGCTCGACCTCGACATCGAGTCGGCCGACGACGAGGAGATGAACGCCATCTTCCGTTGCGCCCACTCCATCAAGGGCGGCGCCGCCACCTTCGGCTTCAAGGACGTCGCCGAACTGACCCACCAGATGGAAACGCTGCTCGACAAGCTGCGCCGCCATGAGCTGGAACCCACCAGCGCGATGGTCGACGTGCTGCTGCAGTCGGGCGATGCGCTGCGCAGCCAGCTGGCACGCCACCAGAACGGCGACGGCGCCGAAGTCGACACCACCGAGCTGCTGTTCAACATCCGCGCCATGTCGGCCGGCGAAGCGCCTGCGCCTGCCATCGCGGCACCCGCTGCCGCTCCGGCGCCCGCCGCTGCCTCCGTGCTGGCCGAACCGGCGCCCGCGAAGCCCGGCGCCCGCGTGCTCGAACTGCGTGTCGGCCCGATGGACAAACCGGAAGAGGCCAACAACATCGTTGACCTGTTCAAGGAAATCACCGACCTCGGCACCATCGAGCCGCTGGACAACGGCATGCCTGCCGATGGCATGCGCCGCTTCAAGGTCTGCACCACCAGCACCGACAGCGACCTGCTGGATCTGCTGACCTTCCACGTCGCACGCGAGCAAGTCGCCCTGCTGCCGCTGGGCGACGGCTACGGCTTCCACCAGGGCGCGCCGGGCGCGCCCGAAGCCGAGCAGGCCGACCTCGGCTACGGCTTCTTCGACGACGCCCCGGGTTCGCCCGCACAGGCTGGTGCCTCTGCCGGCACCGAAGTGGCTGCCGTGTCCGACACCCCCAAGGCCGCTCCGAAGACGGCCGCACCCAAGGCCGAGAAGCCTGCCGCTGCGCTGGAAGCTTCAACGCTGCGCGTCTCGGTCGAGAAGGTCGACCAGCTCATCAACCTGGTGGGTGAGCTTGTGATCACGCAAGCCATGCTGGCGCAGAACAGCCAGGGCATGGACCCAACGCTGTACCAACAGCTCGCCGCCGGCCTGGCCGACCTGGACCGCAACACCCGCGACTTGCAAGAGTCGGTGATGTCGATCCGCATGATCCCGATGTCGATGGTGTTCAGCCGCTTCCCGCGCATGCTGCGCGACCTGGCCGCCAAGCTCGGCAAGAAGGTCGACTTCGTGACGCTCGGCGAAGCCACCGAACTCGACAAGGGCCTGGTGGAAAAGATCACCGACCCGCTGACCCACCTGGTGCGCAACAGCTGCGACCACGGCATTGAATCGCCGGCCGACCGCCTGGCCAAAGGCAAGCCCGAGACCGGCACCATCACGCTTAGCGCATCGCATCAAGGCGGCTCGATCGTGATCGAAGTGCGCGACGACGGCCGTGGCCTGTCGCGCGAGAAGCTGATCAAGAAAGCCCGCGAACGCGGCATCCACGCGCCGGATTCGATGACCGACCAAGAGGTCTGGAGCCTGATCTTCGCACCGGGCTTCTCCACCGCCGACGTGGTCACCGACGTGTCGGGCCGCGGTGTCGGCATGGACGTGGTCAAGAAGAACATCACGGCGCTCGGCGGCACGGTCGACATCGACTCCGCCGAAGGCTATGGCATGCGCGTCTCGGTGCGCCTGCCGCTCACGCTGGCCATCATGGACGGCATGTCGATCGGTGTGGGCGAAGAGGTCTACATCCTCCCGCTGAGCTCGGTCGTCGAATCGTTCCAGGTGCGGCCGGACATGGTCAAGACCATCGGCGGCAGCGGCCGCGTGGTCGAGGTGCGCGACGAATACATGCCGGTGCTGGAGATGGAACGCGTCTTCAACGTGCCGCGTTTCGACTTCGAGCACGTGAGCGGAATCATGGTCGTGGTGGAGGCCGAAGGCGGCCGCATCGCGCTGCTGGTGGACGAGTTGCTCGGCCAGCAGCAAGTGGTCGTGAAGAACCTGGAAGCCAACTACCGCAAGGTCAACGACGTGTCGGGCGCCACCATCATGGGTGACGGCCGCGTGGCGCTGATCCTGGACGTGGGCAGCCTGGTTCGCCGCTCGCGGCACTGAGCAGCCAGATCAATCCACAGCGGTGACAGAGCCGCAGCCGCCGACTGCGGCCGACCTGTATAGCCAACCTAAAAAGAGAGATGTCGTATGGGCCTGAACAACATGATCCGCAGCTTCACCATCCGCACGCGCATGCTCGGCGCGGTCGCCGTCGTGGCGGTGTCGCTGCTGCTCGTCGGCGGGGTGGGCCTGGTCGGCCAGCTCTACAGCAACTCGGTCAGCATGTCGTTCTTCAGCACCGAGTTCTCCGCCATCCAGCGAATCGCCACGCTGCGTACCGCAATGCACCAGCTGCGTCTGCGTGAAAACGACATGCTGATCCAGTACGAGGCTCCGGAGAAATTCGGCAAGGCCCGTGATGCATGGACGAAGACCTTCACCGACATCGACACCTCGGGCAAGGCGCTCATCGAGTCGCTGACCGACCCGACCCAGATCGCCAAGGTAACCGACACCCTGGCCTTGGTGGCCAAGTACAAGACTCGCTTCGCCCCGGTAATGAAGCAGCTCGAAGCACAGTCGTTCGACACCGCGCGCGCGGCCGTCGTCCTCGTCACCCGCACGCAAGACGACTACAACGGCGCGCTGGCCTCCATCGACACGCTGGCGCTGGACATCGACGCCTCGGCGCAAGCCGGGCAAAAGCGCCTGCAGGCTGCCGGCAACATGGTGACGGTGCTGCTCTTCGGCGCCATCGCCGTGCTGCTGGTGATCATCACGCCGCTGACGCTGGTCAACATGAACTCGATCTGCAAGCCGCTGAGCGAGGCACAGGTGCTTGCAGAAGCCATCGCCAAGGGCGACCTCACCGATCGCCAGGTGAACACGGCCGGCAAGGACGAAGCCGCCGGCCTGCTGCGCGCCCTCTCGCAGATGCGCACGTCGCTCAGCCAGATGGTGGGCCAGGTCCGCAACTCGACCGACAGCATCAGCACCGCGTCAACTGAAATCGCCGTGGGCAACCAGGACCTGAGCCAGCGCACCGAGCAGACCGCGAGCAACCTGCAGCAGGCTGCTTCGTCGATGGAGCAGCTCACCGGCACCGTGAAGCAGAGCGCCGACTCGGCCCGCCAGGCCAACCAGCTGGCCGCCTCGGCGGCTGAGGTGGCGACCCGTGGCGGCAACGTGGTCTCGCAAGTCGTGACCACGATGAACGAGATCAACGCCAGCTCCAAGAAGATCAGCGACATCATCGGCGTGATCGATGGCATCGCGTTCCAGACCAACATCCTCGCGCTGAATGCCGCGGTGGAAGCAGCCCGCGCCGGCGAACAGGGCCGCGGCTTCGCGGTCGTGGCCAGCGAAGTGCGCAGCCTGGCCGGCCGCTCGGCCGAAGCGGCGAAAGAAATCAAGAGCCTGATCGGCGCCAGCGTCGAGCGCGTGCAGGCCGGTTCGCGCCTGGTGGCCGATGCCGGTTCCACGATGACCGAGATCGTCGGCTCGGTGCAGCGTGTGTCGGACATCATCGGCGAGATCACAGCCGCATCGTCCGAGCAGAGCGACGGCATCGGCCAAGTCAACTCGGCTGTCGTGCAGCTCGACCAGATGACGCAGCAGAACGCTGCGCTGGTCGAAGAGTCCGCCGCGGCGGCCGAAAGCCTGAAGGACCAGGCCGGGCGCCTGGCGCAGGTGGTCGGCGCCTTCAAGCTCTAACCGACCCAACAGAACCACCCAACGGAAAGCAGTACACACCATGGGCCTCAACAACTTGAAGATTGGGGTGCGCCTCAGCCTCGGATTCGGGGCCGTGCTGGCCCTGCTGCTCGCGATGGTTGGCGTGGCCTACGTCCACATGGTGAAGACCGAGCGCGGCATGGAAGAGCTGTCGACCAGCGAGAAGCGAGCCAACACGGTCGACGAGTGGCAGCGCAAGACTCAGCTCAACCTGACCCGCGCCATCGCCATCGCCAAGGCCGCAGGCCAGCCCAGCGTGGAGTCCTACTTCAGCCCGCTCATCAAAGAGACCTCGAAAGAGATCTCCGCGCTGCAGAAGGCCATGGAAGCCGAGACCGATACCGACACCGGCCGCGCGCTGATGGCGGCCATCGCCCAGAAGCGCGAAGCCTATGTGGGCTTGCGCAGCAAGCTCTATGAACTCTTGAAGGCAAGCGACCTGCCGGCTGCAGAAGCCATGCTCAACGACAAGATGCTGCCCGCCTCGGTCGCCTACCTGGGCGCCATGGAGGACATGCAGAACCACGAGCGCAAGCTGGCCGACAACCAGACCGCCGCCCTGCGCAGCAGCATGGCGATGGCCAAGGGCGTGCTCATCACGCTGACGATCGTGAGCCTCTGCGTCGGCGCAGGCATGGCCTTCGTGATCATGCGATCCGTCACCACACCGGTTCGCGAAGCCGTGAAGGCCGCACGCGTGATCGCATCCAACGACCTGTCCCAACGCCTGGACTCGACCCGCCGCGACGAACTGGGCGAACTGCTGCGCGCACTATCAGACATGCAAGGCTCGCTGCAGCAGGTGGTCGGGCAGGTGCGCAACTCCACGGACAGCATCACCACAGCCTCGGCCGAGATCGCAACAGGTTCCCAGGACCTGAGCGCCCGCACCGAGCAGACCGCCGCCAACCTGCAGCAGACCGCCTCGTCGATGGAAGAACTGACGGCCACCGTGCGCCAGAGCGCCGACTCGGCCCGCCAAGCCAACCAGCTGGCTGCCTCGGCCGCCGAAGTGGCTGCACGCGGTGGCAACGTCGTCGCCCAGGTCGTGACCACCATGGACGAGATCAACGCCAGCTCCAAGAAGATCAGCGACATCATCGGCGTGATCGATGGCATCGCCTTCCAGACCAACATCCTCGCGCTGAATGCCGCGGTGGAAGCGGCTCGCGCCGGCGAACAAGGCCGCGGCTTCGCGGTCGTGGCCAGCGAAGTGCGCAGCCTGGCCGGCCGCTCGGCCGAAGCGGCGAAAGAGATCAAGAGCCTGATCGGCGCCAGCGTCGAGCGCGTGCAAGCCGGCTCGCGCCTGGTGGCCGATGCAGGTTCCACGATGACGGAGATCGTCACCTCAGTACAGCGTGTGTCGGACATGATCGGCGAGATCACCGCCGCATCGTCCGAGCAGAGCGACGGCATCGGCCAGGTCAACACGGCCGTGGCCAACCTCGACCAAATGACGCAGCAGAACGCCGCGCTGGTCGAAGAGTCTGCCGCCGCCTCTGAAAGCCTCAAGGAACAGGCCCGCACGCTGACCCATCTCGTGAGCACATTCAAACTCGAACACGCAGCATCATGAAGAACATCTCGATCGGATACCGCCTCGGCATCGGATTTTCCGCGGTGCTGGCATTGACGACGCTGATCGTCGCGCTGGCCCAGCAACGCCTGGGCGAGCTCGACAGATTCCGGCAGGCACAGCAATCCAGCAGCCAGCATGCGGCCCTGGTCGAACAGTGGCGCAGCCTCATACAGTCGAACGTGACACGGGTGCTGTCGCTCGCGAAAGCCGGCAGCCCGAAGGCGCTCCGGAGTTACCTCAACCCGCAGATCCGCGAGACCACCGAACGCATCGCCAAGCTGCAGCAGGAAATCGCAGCCGGCATCGTGCGGCCCGCCGAAACCGCCGCGATGGAAAAAATCACCGAGAAGACGAAGGTCTTCATTGCCAAGCGCGATGAAATTCTCTCGGGCATGGAAGGTGGCGACACCTCCGGTGCCACCCTGGTCGACAGCGAGCTGGTCCCCCTGGCCAAGGCTTACGACCAGGCCATCGTGGCCCTGCTGGACACCGTGAGTGGCGCCGCCGACGCCGACGCCGCTGCAGCAGCCGAGCAGATCCGCTTCACCCGCTGGCTGCTGCTGGCCATGGGCGCGATGGCACTGTTGCTGGGCTCGGCGATTGCCTGGGCACTCACCCGCTCCGTCACCCAGCCGATGCGCCAGGCCATGGCCGACGCCGCACGCATTGCCGAGGGCAATCTGTCGGTCCCGACCCGTGTCGACCGCAACGACGAAGTGGGCGCCTTGCAGCGCACGATCGATCAGACGCGCCAGGCCTTGAGCGGCATGGTCGGCCAGATCCGCCTCGCAACGGACAGCATCGGCGTGGCCTCGGCCGAGATCACGCACGGCAACCTCGACCTGAGCCAACGCACCGAACAGACTGCCTCCAACCTGCAGCAAACGGCTTCGTCGATGGAGCAACTCACCGGCACCGTGAAGCAGAGCGCCGACTCGGCCCGCCAGGCCAACCAGCTCGCCGCCTCGGCCGCCGAAGTGGCCACGCGTGGCGGCAAGGTGGTCTCGCAAGTGGTGACCACGATGAACGAGATCACCACCAGCTCGAAGAAGATCAGCGACATCATCGGTGTGATCGATGGCATCGCCTTCCAGACCAACATCCTGGCGCTGAATGCTGCCGTCGAAGCAGCCCGCGCTGGCGAACAGGGCCGCGGCTTCGCGGTCGTCGCCAGCGAAGTGCGCAGCCTGGCCGGGCGCTCGGCCCAAGCCGCCAAGGAGATCAAGAGCCTGATCGCCGCGAGCGTCGACCGGGTCGAAGCCGGTTCGCGCCTGGTGGCCGATGCTGGCACCACGATGACTGAGATCGTTGGCTCGGTGCAGCGCGTTTCCGACATCATCGGTGAGATCAGCGCCGCCGCCTCTGAACAGAGCGATGGCATCGGCCAGATCAACACCGCCGTCACCCAGCTCGACCAGATGACGCAGCAGAACGCCGCGCTGGTCGAAGAATCGGCCGCCGCCGCGGAAAGCCTCAAGGAGCAGGCCTCGCGGCTGACTCAGATGGTTTCCACCTTTCAACTTCACGCAGCCTGATCGGGATCGACATCGTGCTCCAGCAACTCAGCTTCAAACGCAAGATCGGCCTGCTCATGGTCAGCGCCGTGGCCGGCCTGGCCATCGTCACCAGCCTGTCGATCTACCAGACGCGCAGCAACATCCTCGAAGGGCGCCGCGTCGAGCTGCGCTCGGCGGTGGATTCGGCCTACAACATCGCAGCGGCTTACCAGGCCGCTGCTGCGGCCGGCACGGTCAGCGTCGAAGATGCCCAGAAGGCGGCCACCGAGGCCGTCAAGAACGCGCGCTACGGCGGCCCGGAAGGCAAGGCAAATTACTTCTACATCGTGACGACCGACGGCGTCGGCGTGATGCACCCGTTCATCAAGACCTGGGCCGAGCACACGCAGCTGGCAGGCAAGAAGAACGCCCAGGGCGTCGACACCGTCAAGATCCTGATCGACGCGATGGCCGCCAGCAAGACCGGCATCACCCATGTGGAATCGATGGTGGCCCGCCCCGGCGACACCGACCCCAAGGCCACGCTCTACCCCAAGCTGCAATACATGCGCACGGTGGCGGGCTGGAACTGGATCGTGGGCTCCGGCCTGTACATGGACGATGCCGACGCGCAAGTGCGCAGCGCCGTGCTCAAGCAGCTGGGCCTGTGCCTGGCCGTGCTGATGGCCATCGGCATGGTGGGCTTCCTGGTCTCGCGCAGCGTGATCAGGCAGCTCGGCGGCGAGCCTTCCGAAGCGCTGGACATCATGTCCGAGGTGTCCAAGGGCAACCTGGCCGTGAACATTCCGGCTGCACCGGCGGGCAGCCTCGTTGCCGGCCTGCAAACGATGATCGAGTCGGTGCGCAGCACTCTCGTGCAGGTGCGCGCTTCGACCGACAGCATCAGCACCGCGTCGAATGAAATCGCCGTGGGCAACCAAGACCTGAGCCAGCGCACCGAGCAGACCGCGAGCAACCTGCAGCAGGCTGCTTCGTCGATGGAGCAGCTCACCGGCACGGTGAAGCAATCGGCCGACTCCGCGCGCCAGGCCAACCAGCTCGCCGCCTCGGCCGCTGAAGTGGCGGCTCGCGGTGGCAACGTCGTCGCCCAGGTTGTGACCACGATGGACGAGATCAATGCCAGCTCCAAGAAGATCAGCGACATCATCGGCGTGATCGATGGCATTGCCTTCCAGACCAACATCCTGGCGCTGAACGCCGCGGTGGAAGCGGCACGCGCTGGTGAACAAGGCCGCGGCTTCGCGGTCGTCGCCAGCGAAGTGCGCAGCCTGGCCGGCCGCTCGGCTGAAGCCGCGAAAGAGATCAAGGGCCTGATCGGAGCCTCGGTCGACAAGGTCGAAGCAGGCTCGCGCCTCGTCGCCGATGCCGGCGCCACGATGACCGAGATCGTCGGCTCGGTGCAGCGCGTGTCCGACATCATCGGCGAGATCACGGCCGCGGCCTCTGAGCAGAGCGATGGCATCGGCCAAGTCAACTCGGCCGTGGTGCAGCTCGACCAGATGACGCAGCAGAACGCCGCACTGGTCGAACAATCCGCCGCCGCGGCCGAAAGCCTCAAGCAACAAGCCGGCACGCTGGCCCAGGCCGTGGGCACCTTCCGCCTCGGCAACGAGCTCGCTGCTGCAACGGTTCGCCACGCGCCGGCACCCGCTACCGCACTCGCCAAGCCCGCACCCGCCAAGCCCGCACCGAGCTTCAAACCCACTGCTCATGCAGCCAAGCCCAAGCTTGCAGCCCCTGTGGCGAAGCCCGCCCCGGCCAAGGCTCCGGTCACTCTCGCTCCGCGCACCCAGGCGCCGGCATCTGCCGCTGCCAGACCTTCGGCTCCGGCCGTTGCCGCCACGGCGCACAACGACGACTGGGAAACCTTCTGACATTGCCCTAAGCGCGACCATGAACATCCAGAACCTGAGCATTCGCACCAAGCTGATGGGGGGCTTCGCCCTCGTCTTGCTGATCGGCATCGGGCAGAGCCTGCTGTCAATCGCTCGGCTGTCCACCGTCAACGCACAGGCCACGGAGATCACCCAGGACTGGCTGCCCAGCGTGCAGGTTCTTGGCGACATGGACACCACGCTCGCCAGCTACCGCGCGACGCGGCTGAAGCTGATGCTGACCGATACGCCGCAGTCGATCGATGCGGTGGAGGCCGAGCTGAAGAAGACCGAAGCGGCGATGGACAAGGAGATCGCCCTCTACATGCCGCTGATCAGCAGCCCTGAAGAGAAGACGCTGTTCGAGCAGTTTCTGCCGAAGTGGAAAACCTACCTGACGCTCGGTGACGACGTGATCGTGCTGGTCCGCGCCGGCAACATGACCACCGCCAAGAACTTCTTCAACGGCCCCGCCGGCAAGTCGTACGCCGAAGCCGGCGAGGTGCTGAACAAGCTGGTCGAACTGAACCGCGCGGGTGCCATGAGCGTCAGCGCCAAGGGCAATGCGATCTACACGCAGTCGCGCATCATCTTGCTGGGAGCACTGGGCGTGATGCTGGTGCTCGGCCTGGGGATCGGCTGGTTCGTCTCACGCGACCTCGTCAATGCGGCTGCACTGGCGGTGTCGCAAGCGGACAAGATGGCCGAAGGCGACCTGAGCCACCAGCTCGCCGTGGATCGACGCGACGAGATGGGCCAGCTGCTCAACGCGCTCGGCAAGATGCAAACCAACCTGCGCGGCATCGTCGCCGGTGTGCGCGAGAACGCCGAAGGCGTGGCCACCTCCAGCGCCGAGATCTCGCAAGGCAACAACGACCTGAGCGCACGCACCGAGCAGCAGGCCAGCGCACTGGAAGAGACCGCGGCGTCGATGGAAGAACTATCGAGCACCGTGAAGCAGAACGCCGACAACGCACGCCAGGCCAACCAGCTCGCGCTGAGCGCCTCGACCGTGGCCGTTTCGGGCGGCGAGGTGGTCAACCGCGTGGTCGACACGATGAAGGGCATCAACGATTCGTCGAAGCGCATCTCCGACATCATCGGGGTGATCGACGGCATCGCCTTCCAGACCAACATCCTGGCGCTGAATGCAGCCGTTGAAGCGGCGCGCGCCGGCGAACAAGGCCGCGGCTTCGCGGTGGTGGCGGCCGAAGTGCGCAGCCTCGCACAGCGCTCAGCCGATGCCGCCAAGGAAATCAAGACCCTCATCTCCACCAGCGTGGAACGCGTCGAACAGGGCACGGCCCTGGTCGACCAGGCCGGCACGACGATGCAGGAAGTGGTGTCGTCGATCAGGCGCGTGACCGACATCATGGGCGAGATCAGCGCGGCCAGCATCGAGCAGTCGACCGGCGTCTCGCAGGTCGGCGAAGCCGTCACCTCGATGGACCAGGCCACACAGCAGAACGCCGCGCTGGTGGAAGAGAGCGCGGCCGCGGCCGAGAGCCTCAAGGTGCAAGCACAGCAACTGGTGAACGCAGTGGCCGTGTTCAAGCTGGCCAGCCACGATGCGCCGCGCGCCATCGTGGCGCCCGCACCGGTGGCAACCACCGCCGCGGTAGTGGAACGCCGCGCGCCCGATCGTGCCACCAACGTGACACGCATTCACCCCAAGCCCAAAGCCGCTGCACCGCGCGCACCGACGGCGAACACCCCGGCGCCAGCAAAGGTGGCCCTGCGCCCTGCCCCGGCACCGGCCGTGGCTGCCGCGAGCTCCGGCACCGACGACTGGGAAAGCTTCTGAGATTCGGGTAGCTCAGCCCCCTCGAAACGGCCCGCGACGCGGGCCGTTTTCATTGGTGCTTCATACGAACAGCAGGGGCAAAGCCTTGTTGCAATGCGGATCACCTGCGCTCCTGCTGCGCAGAATTCCCTACACCGGCGCCATCGGTCTACCGATAAGACGGGAAGCAGTTCCCGTCTTCACCGTTCAACGGAGCAAACCCCATGTCCAAACACTTCAGCCATCTGGCCATCGCCGCCCTCGCCGCCTTCAGCTTCAGCGCACACGTCGCTGCCAAGGAAGGCAACGCCACGGCCGATGAAGCCTCAGCGATGGTCAAGAAGGGCGTGGCCTTCATCAAGGCCAACGGCAAGGAAAAAGGCTACGCCGAGATCAGCAAGAAGGGCGGCCAGTTTTCCGACCGCGACCTCTATCTCGTGGTCTACGGCCTGGACGGCACGGTGCACGCCCATGGCGCCAACGAAAAGATGGTCGGCAAGAACCTGATTGATTTCAAGGACGTCGACGGCAAGGCCTTCGTGAAAGAGCGCGTCGAGCTGGGCCAGTCCAAGGGCACCTTCTGGCAGGACTACAAGTTCACCAATCCCGTCACCAAGAAGATCGAGCCCAAGACCTCGTACTGCGAGAAGCTGGACGACGCTGTGGTCTGCGGCGGCATCTACAAGTAAACCGGCAACATCTTGCCGCGGAGGGATACCCCATGAACCTGGGTGCAAAGCTGCTGGCTGCGCCGCTGTTGACGGCTGTGATGGTCTTGTCCATCGCCACCGTGAACACCGTGCTGCAAAGCCGGACGACCACGCAGAACAATGCGTCGTTCAAGAGCGACATGGAGAGCTTTCGCACCATCACCAGTGTGCAGGACCAGTTCGCCACACTGCACGCCAACGTCTACAAGACGGTGGCGCTGATCGGCTCGCTCGATGACGCCAAGATCAAGGCCTTCCGTGCCTCGCTGACCAACCAGCTTGGCGGCATGAAGCGCACGCTGAGCGGCATGGCCGAAGCCGGTGCCGCCGGCAGCGAAATCAACACCGGCATCACGGCGCTGAGCCTGCAGATCGACAAGTACGGCAAACAGGCCGACTCGGCGATCGACCTGTCAACCGTCGACCCCAACACCGGCATCGCGTCCATGCAGAGCGCCGATGCCACCTTCGCCTCGGTCGCCACCTCACTGGGTGGGCTGGTGGCCAAGATGGAAGCCGCTTCGTCCGAGGCCATGGATACCGCCAACACACGCGCCAACCAGCGCAGCGTGTTGCTCGGCGTGCTGGGCCTGCTTGTCTGCGGCACCGCCGTGGGCGCCGCCTGGTGGATGCAGCGCAAGGTGATCGACGACCTGCGCCGCGCCGTCGGCGTGGCGACCGAGGCGGCCAACGGCAACCTCTGCGCCAACGCAGAAACCTCACGCACCGACGAAGTGGGCGACCTGATGCGCTCGCTCGGCGCGATGACACGCCAGCTCAGCAGCTCGCTTCAGACGGTGAAGGAATCGTCGTCATCGATCCAGACGGCGAGCGCGGAAATTGCCATCGGCAACCACGACCTGAGCCAACGTACCGAGCAAACCGCCAGCAATCTGCAGCAGGCGGCCTCGTCGATGGACCAACTGACGGGCACCGTCAAGCAGAGCGCCGAATCGGCCCGCCAGGCCAACCAGCTCGCCGCCTCGGCGGCAGAAGTGGCGGCCCGCGGTGGCGCAGTGGTGGCACAGGTCGTGACGACGATGGATGAGATCAACGCGTCGTCGAAGAAGATCTCCGACATCATCGGCGTGATCGACGGCATCGCGTTCCAGACCAACATCCTCGCGCTGAATGCAGCGGTGGAAGCCGCACGTGCAGGCGAGCAAGGCCGCGGCTTCGCAGTCGTCGCCAGCGAGGTGCGCAGTCTCGCTGGCCGCTCTGCCGACGCCGCGAAAGAAATCAAGAGCCTGATCAGCGCCTCGGTCGGCAAGGTCGCAGACGGCACGCGTCTGGTGACCGACGCCGGCAAGACGATGACCGAGATCGTCGGCTCGGTGCAGCGCGTGTCAGACATCATCGGCGAGATCACCGCCGCCTCGGCCGAACAGAGCGAGGGCATCGGCCAGATCAACGGCACGGTGACGCAGCTCGATCAGATGACGCAACAGAACGCCGCCCTTGTCGAGCAAAGCGCTGCTGCCGCGACGTCGATGAAGGAACAGGCGGTCCGGCTCGCGACGCTTGTCGGCACCTTCCGCCTCAGCCCCGAAAGCGCCTGACGGCCTTCGCCGAACGCGCTGTCCTGCCCGCCCTGCCCCCAGGTTTCATTCCATCACCGAGAGAAAGCCATGAAAGATCTTCGCATCGGCACCCGCCTGTGGCTGGCCGTCGGCCTGTTCATCACTGCGCTCGTCGCGCTGGCCGGCTTCGCGTCGCTGCGCGCGTCGCAGGCGCAGGACGTCGCTGAGAAGACGCTGTCGCTCGCCGAGACGAAGATCCGGCTTGCGACCCGCTGGTCGCAGATGACCGAAGCTGCGGTCGGCAGTTCGCAGGTCAGCACGATCAGCGCCGACCCGGTGGCAACAAAAATGCTCAACGACGCCACCGCGAAGGCCATCGAGAAGATCAGCGCGGTGCAAAAGCAGCTCGCCGAGCTGCCGCAGTCCGACGACGAGAAGGCGCTGACGGCGAAGATCGCCGAGTTGCGCAAGGTCGTGCTCGCGTCGTCGACCAAGGTCAAGGAACTCAAGGCAGCCGGCGACCTGGAGGGCGCGCGCGCCGAGTCGAGCAAGACCTTCGTCCCGGCGACCGTGCCCTACCTGCAAGGGCTGGCCGACTTCGTCACCTTGCAGGAAGCGGGCGCCCGCGCCGCGCAGGAGCGCGCCGCCGCCGACCGCAGGCTGACGCTGACGATCGCGATCGTTGTCGGCGTGCTCATCGTCGCCGGCATGCTGGTCGGCACCTTCCTGCTCGTGCGCTCGATCCGCCAGCCGCTGGCCGAAGCGATGCGGCTCGCCGACGCGATCGCCGCGGGCGACCTGAGCCCGAAGCCGCACCAGACGCGCGGCGACGAGCTCGGCGATCTGTCGCGCGCGCTGGTGGCCATGCGCGAATCGCTCGGTCGCATGGTCGGCCAGGTGCGCACCGCCGCAGACAGCATCGGCACCGCCAGCACCGAGATCGCCACCGGCAACCAGGACCTGAGCCAGCGCACCGAACAGACTGCCAGCAACCTGCAGCAGGCCGCCTCCTCGATGGAGCAGCTCACCGGCACCGTGAAGCAGTCGGCCGACTCGGCCCGCCAGGCCAACCAGCTCGCCGCCTCGGCGGCCGAGGTGGCGGCCCGCGGCGGCAACGTGGTCTCGCAGGTCGTGACCACGATGAACGAGATCAATGCCAGCTCGAAGAAGATCAGCGACATCATCGGCGTGATCGATGGCATCGCCTTCCAGACCAACATCCTCGCGCTGAATGCCGCGGTGGAAGCGGCCCGCGCCGGTGAACAAGGCCGCGGCTTCGCGGTCGTCGCCAGCGAAGTGCGCAGCCTGGCGCAGCGCTCGGCGCAAGCGGCCAAGGAAATCAAGGGCTTGATCGGCGCCTCGGTCGAGAAAGTCGAGGGCGGTTCGCGCTTGGTGGCCGATGCAGGCGCCACGATGACCGAGATCGTCGGCTCGGTGCAACGCGTGTCGGACATCATCGGCGAGATCACCGCCGCGTCCTCGGAGCAGAGCGACGGCATCGGCCAGATCAACTCGACCGTGACGCAACTCGACCAGATGACGCAGCAGAACGCGGCGCTGGTGGAAGAGTCGGCCGCCGCAGCCGAGTCGCTGAAGGAACAGGCGACGCGGCTGGCGCAGGTGGTCTCGATCTTCCGGCTCGAGGCTCGGCCGTAGTCACCCGCAGAGCGCACTCAGCCGCTTTGACCCGCTTGTAGATGATTTACCTACAGCGGGCCGGGAAAGTACCGATATGACAACGATGGCGCTGCACGCCCCTGGCATGCACCGCATTCGAACTTGTCTTCAATCGTCGAAATTCGGAGGGTACTTTCCATGATCTCCTTGTCTTCGCTGCGCCTGGGGCCTCGCCTGGCTGTCGGCTTCGGCTCTCTCGTCCTGCTGTGCGCAGGCGTTGTGGGCCTCGGCATCGACCGCATCGCCACCATGCGCAGCGTGTCGGTGCAGCTCGGCACGACCGAGGCCGAGAAGCTCTCGCTGGCCGAGCAATGGGGGCGCTCCATCGAGTCGAACACTGCGCGCACCTGGGTCGTGTTCTTCGCAAGCGACGAACAGATCAAGCAGCGCGTGCGGGCCGAGATGCTCGAAATCAACAAGGGCACGACCGAGCGGCTCACCCGCCTGAAGGAGATCGCCGATTCCGCGGAAGACAAGCGCCTGCTGGAAGACATCTCCACGCAGCGCGACGCGTTTCAGAGCCTGCGCAACGGCCTGCTCAAGCGCAAGGAAGCCGGTGAAGACGTGAGCGCCGAGGTGATGGAGAAGCTCTTCCCGGCGGCCAAGGCTTACCTCGACGTGGTGCAGAAGATGATCGTCGCCCAGCGCGACAGCATGGTCGCCACCAAGGTGCAGGCCGAAGCCGCGGCGACGTCCGGCAGCGTGGCACTGGGCATCGGCGGCGCGCTGGCGGTGCTGCTGGGTGTGGGCTTCGCCTGGCGCCTCACACGATCGGTGGTGCAGCCGATGGCGCAGGCCAAGTCACTCGCCGCCGCCATCGCGGCCGGCGACCTGACACAACGCGTCGACGTGCACGGCAAGGACGAAGCTGCCGAGCTGCTGCATGCGCTGGACGACATGCAGAAGGCCCTGGGCCGCATGGTGGGCCAGGTGCGCACCTCGGCCGACAGCATCTCCACCGCGTCGAGCGAGATCGCCACCGGCAACCACGACCTCAGCGCCCGCACCGAGCAGACCGCGAGCAACCTGCAGCAGGCCGCCGCCTCGATGGAGCAGCTCACCGGTACCGTCAAGCAATCGGCCGACTCGGCTCGCCAGGCCAACCAGCTCGCCGCCTCGGCCGCCGAAGTGGCAGCCCGCGGCGGCAGCGTGGTGGCTCAGGTCGTGACCACGATGAACGAGATCAACGCCAGCTCCAAGAAGATCAGCGACATCATCGGCGTGATCGATGGCATCGCCTTCCAGACCAACATCCTCGCGCTGAATGCCGCGGTGGAAGCGGCTCGTGCCGGCGAACAGGGCCGCGGCTTCGCGGTCGTGGCCAGCGAAGTGCGCAGCCTGGCTGGCCGCTCGGCCGAGGCAGCGAAAGAGATCAAGAGCCTGATCGGCGCGTCGGTCGACAAGGTGGAAAGCGGCTCGCGCCTGGTGGCCGATGCCGGCAGCACCATGAAGGAGATCGTCGGCTCGGTGCAGCGCGTGTCCGACATCATTGGCGAGATCACCGCCGCGGCGTCGGAGCAGAGCGACGGCATTGGCCAGATCAACACCGCCGTGGTGCAGCTCGACCAGATGACGCAGCAGAACGCCGCGCTGGTGGAGGAATCGACTGCCGCGGCCGAAAGCCTGCGCGACCAGACCGGCCGGCTGACCGAGGTGGTGGCGCTGTTCCGCCTGCCCGGAACTGTCGGGCCGAAGTAAACGGCACATTTTCCCGTTCATCCGCCCTTCAGTTGCCCAACAGAACGCCGATAGTCACTTCAGCACGCCGAACCGGCGCCTCTCAAAGGATTTTCCATGGACATGATTCACGAAGCCGCCCACGTCGCACGCCACGAAGCTGCGCGCGCCGCCCTGGCCGCCCAGTCGGGCAGCGAATTTCTGACCTTCCGCCTGGGCGCTGAAGAGTACGGCATCGACATCCTGAAGGTTCAGGAGATTCGCTCGTACGAAGTGCCCACTCGCATTGCCAACGCCCCCCAGTTCGTGAAGGGTGTCGTGAACCTGCGCGGCGTGATCGTGCCGATCGTCGACCTGCGCCTGAAGCTCGGTTGCGAAACGGCCGACTACAACAGCTTCACCGTGGTCATCGTCCTCAACGTCAAGGGCCGTGTGGTCGGCGCCGTGGTGGACTCGGTCTCGGACGTGCTGGAACTGTCGGCCGATTCGATCAAGCCGGCTCCTGAAATGGCCTCGGCCGTGGACACCAGCTTCATCACCGGCATCAGCAGCGTCAACGACCGCATGCTGATCATGATGGACATCGAGTCATTGATGGCCAGCCCCGACATGGGCTTGATGGACAGCGCGCACTGAAAACACCGCGTGCTGAGGCACGCGACAACGTCCGTGCCTCGGCTGTTGAACTGACTGCATTGAGGCAACTGGATCGTGAATACATTGAAAGTGGGAAGCGGGTCGGTGGCCCGCAAGGTGTCGATCACCGGCGCGCTGAGTCTGGCGCTGGTTCTGTTCGGCATCTGCGCCACGATGAGCCTGGTGGCGGCAGACCGCTCGCGGGCGCGCATCGTCACCTGGGTGGCAGACAAGACGCAGTCGGTGGCCGACTCCATCGATGCCTTCGACATGACCTCGCGCGTGCTGGTGGAGAAATTCTTCGTCAGCTTCAAGGCCGAGTTCACCCAGCCCTTCTCACTCGACGAAGCCAGCACCACGCTGAAGGTCGGTGAAGAAGCGCTGAACGGCAACTTCACCGCCGTCGACCGCTTTGCCAAGCAGAGCGGCGGCGTGGCCACCGTGTTCGCCCGCAAGGGCGACGACTTCCAGCGCATCACCACCTCGCTGAAGAAAGAGAACGGCGACCGTGCCATGGGCACGATGCTGGGCGCGAACCACCCGGCAATCGCCCAGATGCTGGCCGGCCAGCCCTACACCGGCCGGGCCGTGCTGTTCGGCACGCCCTACATGACGCGCTACGAGCCGATCAAGGACGCGGGCGGCAAGGTCATCGGCATCCTGTTCATCGGTTTCGACGTGTCGGCCTTCCAGGCGGCGATCGAGAAGCTGACCACCGACATCAAGTTCTTCGAGAGCGGCGGCGTCTACGTCATCGACCCGAAGAAGTCGCCCGACGAAGCCGTGTTCGTGGTGCACCCCACGGCCAAGGGCAAGAAGGTCATCGAGACCTACCCCGAAGCCAAGGACCTGATGGCCCGGCTCGAGGCCGCGCCCGAAGGCCTGAGCATGCAAGGCGGCTCCATCCGCGAGACCGCGCACAAGGACCACTGGGCCGTGCTGCGCAAGGCCAAGGCCGGCAACCAATGGGTCGTGTCCGAGGTGTCCGACTCCGAAGCCATGGCCACCCACTGGGCCACCATCATTCCGTTCGCCACGCTGCTGGGCCTGGCTGCGCTGCTGCTGGGCGGCGGCCTCTTCATCATGATGCGCCGCTGGGTTGGCCAACCGTTGCGCGAACTCTCGAGCGCGGTGACCGTGCTGGCCGATGGCGACCTGAGCCGCAGCTTCCACAGCGATCGCAAAGACGAGATCGGCGACCTGATCCGCGACGTGGAAGGCATGCGTGCCCGCTTCCAGCAGATGATGACGGCGATGCGCAGCTCGGTGGATTCGATCACCACCGCCAGCACCGAGATCGCCAGCGGCAACCTCGATTTGAGCCAGCGCACCGAGCAAACCGCCACCAACCTGCAGCAAGCCGCGTCGTCGATGACGCAGTTGAACAGCACCGTGAAGCAGAGCGCCGACTCGGCCCGCCAGGCAAATCAGCTCGCCTCGTCAGCCGCCGAAGTGGCTGCCCGCGGCGGCGTGGTGGTCTCGCAAGTCGTGACCACGATGGACGAAATCAACGCGAGCTCGAAGAAGATCAGCGACATCATCGGCGTGATCGATGGCATCGCCTTTCAGACCAACATCCTCGCGCTGAACGCCGCGGTGGAAGCCGCCCGAGCCGGCGAACAAGGCCGCGGCTTCGCGGTGGTGGCCGCTGAAGTGCGCAGCCTGGCGCAGCGCTCTGCGCAAGCAGCCAAGGAGATCAAGGGCCTGATCGGCGCGTCGGTCGACAAGGTGGAAAGCGGCTCGCGCCTGGTGGCCGATGCCGGCGCCACGATGAACGAGATCGTGGGCTCGGTACAGCGGGTGTCCGACATCATCGGCGAGATCTCGGCTGCTTCGAGCGAGCAGTCCGAAGGGATCGGGCAGATCAATGGGTCGGTAATTCAGCTGGATCAGATGACGCAGCAGAATGCGGCACTGGTGGAGGAGTCTGCGGCGGCGGCCGAGTCGCTTAAGGAGCAGGCTCGGAGGTTGTCGGAGGCGGTGTCGGTGTTTCGGCTTTCTTCAGTTTGAGCGTCTGCTTGCTTGTTGAAAAGGCGACCTGCGGGTCGCCTTTTTGTTTCTGCTCGTCCCTGCCTCTTCTCCATACGTTCTAGAACGGCCACCCGCTCAGGCTGACCCTTCGATACCTCAGGACAGGGTATGCACTGCGTGCGTATCGAAGCCCGGCGCCGTCATTCGCACCATTCCGTTCGGGCTGAGCTTGTCGAAGCCCTTGTGTGCTTTGTCGTGGATTTTTCTCACTGCGTGAGGCTGCGTCGGGATGTCGTCCCGACAGCCGACCTACTTGTTCTTTGCTTCGCCAAAGAAAAGTAGGCAAAAGAAAGGCGACCCCGACGGAGGCGGTCGGCCTAGGGCCGACTGCTCTGCGGTGCTCGGTATTTGGGGCCTCGCGCCGAACTCGCTTTGTTCGCTGCGCTCACGCCGCTCAGACAAACGTCGCGAAGTCAGTTGACGAAGCGTGCTTGCGCACGCGGCCCCAAACCCCTGCGCTCCTCGACGCCTCCCACGGGGCCCAAGAGCAATACGGTCGTTTGCTTCGCAAACTTTCCCGGTCCCACCTCGCTTCGCATCGTGCGGGATCGAGCCGAGGCGAAGCGAGGCGCGTGGTGAAGAAGTCGCAGCAGGTGTGCGGCTTGTCCACAGCATGGCGTGGACAGGCCGAACCCTTGTAGCCACACCGCTGTGACAAATCAGCTGGTGTTCACGCGCCTTTGCTTTGGTGACTTTCATTTGGCGCGACAAATGAAAGTTACTCGGCCGCCGGGCCGAATTCCCGGCAGCTGCCTCACGCAGTGAACAGAAGCCTCATGCGCACGCACGAACAGCTGGCGCTGGGCTTCGGTTGCTCAGCCCGAGCGGGTGACGGCGTGCAATGGCCGAGAGCCGGTAGCGGCCTGCCGCGAAACCCGAAGGGCGAAAAGCCCTACTCCGCGGCAGCTCGCCGCAACGTCTCGACCACAGGTCGCCTCAACACCTCCCTCAACCCCCACCACCCCGCCCCCAAGGCGAGAACAGCCCCCGCAGCCGCGCCAATCAAAGGCACGAACGGCGAAGCATTCCAGGAGAACTGAAACACATACTTCGCCAACGCCCACCCGACGATCACCGCCGCGATCGACGCCAGGAATCCGGCCAGAGCGCCCACGCCAAGAAGCTCCGCCCGCTGCACCTGCGCCAGCAACTTGCCGCTCGCCCCGAGTGCCCGCATCACCGCAAACTCCCGCGCCCGTGCCTCGCGCGTCGCGGTGATCGCTGCGAACAGCACCACCAGCCCGGCTGCCAAGGTGAAGGTGAACAAGAACTCCACCGCACGGATCACCTGGTCGAGCACACCCTGGATCTGGGTGATCGAAGCCGACACGTCGACGCTCGTGATGTTGGGAAACTCCCGGCTCAGCGCGTTGTCGAACCCCGCCGCAGACGCAGGCGAGGGCGCGCGGAAGGCAGCGATGTAGGTGGCCGGCACATCGGCCATCTGGGCGGTTGGGAACATCACGAAGAAGTTGGCGCGCATCGAACCCCAATCGACCTTGCGCAGGCTGGTGATGCGGCCTTCGGTCGTCATGCCGGCCACGTCGAAGCGCAGCACGTCGCCGAGCTTGAGCTTCAGCGTTTCGGCCAGGCCTTCTTCGACGCTCAAGCCGCCCTTCTCTTCGCCGACCCATTTGCCGCTGGTCACCACGTTGTGCTGCGGCAGTTTGGCGCTGTGGCTGAGGTTGAATTCGCGGTCGAGCAGGCGCTTGGCGCGGTCGTCCTGCAGGTCGTCGGTCGAGGTGGCCTTGCCGTTGACGGCCACCAGGCGGCCGCGAATCATCGGGTACCAGTCGAACTGGTTCACACCGCCGGCGCGCAAGCGGGCCTGGAAGGCATCACCCTGCTCGGGCTGCACGTTGATCACGAAGCGGTTGGGCGCATCGGGCGGCGTGGCCTGGCGCCAGCTGTCGATGAGATCGGTGCGCAGCAGCACCAGCAGGCACAAGGCCAGCAAGCCGACGCTCAAGGCGGACACTTGCAGCACGGCAAACGCGGGCCGCGCCGCGATCTGCCTGGTCGCCAGCACCAGCCAGCGAGGCGCGCGCGCCTCAGGCACAGCGCGGCGCAAGGCCTGCACCGCCAACCACGACAGCACGGCGAACACCGCCACCGCCGCCGCAAAGCCACCCACGGCGATCAGGCCCAGTTGAAGGTCGGAAGACACCGCCAGCAGCAGCGCGACAAAACCGATCGCGCCGGCGCCGAGCACCGCGATCGATGCCGGCTTCAGCGCGCCCACATCACGGCGGATCACGCGCAGCGGCGGCACCTGCGACAGCTGCAACACCGGTGGCAGCCCGAAGCCCATCAACAAAGTGAAGCCCACACCGACACCGAACAAGGCAGGCCAGCCGGTGGCCGCGGGCAGCCCAGCATTCACCAGGCCGGCGAGCAGGTAGACGAAAACATAGTGCACCGCGAAACCCAGCGCCACACCCGCTGCGCTGGCGAGCAGGCCAACGAAGGCGAACTCGATCAGGTACTGCAACGCAATCGTGCGCTGCGGCTGGCCGAGCACGCGCAGCATCGCGCAGTCGTCCAGGTGGCGGCTCGCAAAATCACGCGCGGCAATGCCGACCGCCACGGCAGCGAGCAGCGCGGCGAGCAAGGCCACGAGATTCAGAAACTTCTCGGCCCGGTCGAGCGTCTGCCGCATCTCGGGCCGGCCGCTCTCCAGCGACTCGACGCGCACGCCGCGCAGCGCGCCGCTCTTCACCTGTGCATCGGCCCAGCTCACGAACGCACGCACCGGCGCTTCGTTGCTCGCCGGCGCCGCCACGGCGAGGCGGTAGGTGACGCGGCTGGCGGGCTGGACCAGCGCGGTGGCCGCGAGGTCGGCCTCGTTCAACATCACGCGCGGTGCGAAGCTCATGAAGCCGGCGCCGCGATCGGGTTCGATCACGATGACAGAGGCAATCTTCAGCCGCGCATCGCCGAGCAGCAGCTCGTCGCCCATGCGCAGTTGCAGCGCGTCGAGCAATGGCCCGTCGACCCAGACCGTTCCGCGATTGGGTGCGCGCGCGGTGACCTGTTCCTTGCCGCCTGGGGCATCGGCCAAGCGCAACGCGCCGCGCAGCGGGTAGGCATCGGTCACGCTCTTCACGGCGACCAGCTTGGAGGCGCCGCCCTTGTCGTCAGGTGCACGGCCCATACTGGGAAAGGTCGACGTGCTCGCCACCTTGAGCCCGAGCTCACGTGCCTTGTCGGCGAACGCCGGCGACAGCGGCTGGTCGCTCGCGACGATGGCGTCGCCGCCCAGCAGTTGGCGGGCGTCGCGTGCCAGGCCGTGGTTCAGGCGGTCGGCAAAAAAACCGACCGCGCTGAGGGCGGCCACCGCCAGCGTCACCGCCACCACCAGCAGGCGCAGCTCGCCGGCCCGAAAGTCGCGCGCCATCTGGCGCCAGGCGAGTTGCCAGAGGGAAACGGTGTGGGGGGTGGGCATGAGGTTCTCCATCGACGGGCGGACCTTACCCGATGCGTCTCGACCCGTGGCCTCTGCGTGTTTGTCGGGTATTGCGAAGCGGTGGCTCGCTGGTCACACTGGCGCCTGCTTCAGCCGCAGCCTCGCATGCCGCCATCGACCTTCGCCCCTGCTCGCCCCGTGATGGCGCAGCCCCTGCTCCTCGCGCTGCGGCTTGCGTTCGGCCTGATCACGCTCATCGCAATCGGCTGGCAGCTGAGCATTCATCTCGGGCACGGCTACAGCGTGCTCAACTTCTTCAGTTACTTCACCAACCTGTCGAACCTGTCCGCGGCCGTCGTGCTGCTTCTGGGTGCGTACCACCTGGGTGTGAAAAGCACGGCACAGAACGAAGCGCTTCGCGCGGCCTCGGTCGTCAACATGGTGGTGGTCGGCGTCGTCTTCGCGGTGCTGCTTCGCGATGTGGACCTGGGCTCGCTGCTGCCCTGGATCAACTTCGTGCTTCACACCCTGATGCCGTGCGTGGTGGTGGCCGACTGGCTGCTGCAGCCGCCGCGGGCGAAGCTGGGCGCCAGGCAACTGCTGCTCGCGCTGGTCTTCCCGGCCATCTATCTGCTGTATGTGCTGGTTCGCGGCAGCAGCATCGGCTGGTATCCGTATCCCTTTCTCAACCCGGCCCTCGTGGGCGGCTACGCTGGCGTGGCTGCGTACGCCGCAGGCATCACGGCGACCTTTGCCATCGTGGCCTGGCTGGTGATGGCGGTTGGAAACAAGCGAACCCTCTCCCAGGAGACCGTGTGAACGACGAACTGTCTTCCGTCAATGCCGATGGCATCTTCGAACCCTTTCACATCGACCAGGTGCCGTGGGTAGAAGCCACTCGCGGTGCGCGCTTCGGCCTGGCATATCAGCACCTGAGCAAGTTCGGCGGCGGCTCGCAGGTCGGCGTGGCGATGGAGGTGCTGCCGCCCGGCAAGCAGGCGAATCAGGCGCACTATCACCTGCTCGAGGAAGAGCACGTCTTCGTGCTCGAAGGCAGCCTGACCCTGCGCCTGGGCGACAAGGCCTACGAGATGAGCGCCGGGCACTACGTGTGCTTCCCCGCCGGGCAACGCGTGGGCCACGCGCTCGTCAACCACACCGACCAGCCGTGCCGCTACCTCGTGCTCGGCAGCTCGCACCCGCACGACGTGTCGGTGCACACCGACACCGGGCGCGTCAGCGTCAAGCTGATGGGAGAAGGCTACCGGCAATCGGCTGCCATGGGCTACTGGGACGAGGTGGACACCGACGCCCTGACCTGAGTAAGCTGAGCCCACCACGGACTCCCTGCCCAGAGGCCCCATGCAGATCACACTCACCAGCCTGATGGTCGAAGACCAGGAGCAAGCGCTTCGCTTCTACACGGGCACGCTCGGTTTCGAGAAGAAGCACGACATTCCGATGGGCACATTCCGCTGGCTCACCGTCACCGCCCCCGAAGGCGCGGCCGGCGTCGAGCTGGTGCTGGAGCCTATGGCCTTCCCGCCGGCGCGGGTGTACCAGAAGGCCTTGTTCGACGCGGGCATTCCGGCCACGGCGTTCATCTCCAAAGACATCGCCGCCGAGTACCAGCGCCTGAAGGCACTGGGCGTCACCTTCCGCGGCGAGCCCACCGCCATGGGGCCGGTCACCGTGGTGCTGTTCGAAGACGGCTGCGGCAACCTGATCAACCTGGTTCAGCCCGCCTGACCCTGGCACGGCGCCGCATCGCGATTTACAGAACAGTGCGTGCAAATCTGCCGAACATTGAAGGGCTGCCCGGGTGATTCAATGAAGGCATGAACACCCTGCCCCCTCTCTTCCTGTCCCACGGCTCGCCGATGCTGGCGCTGGAACCGGGCACCACCGGCCCCTTCCTGCAAGCGCTCGGCCCGATCTTTGATGCGACCTTCGGCCGCCCGCGCGCGATCCTTGCCGTGTCGGCCCACAGCACGGCGCGCGAGCCGGTGCTGCTGGCCTCAGCGCAGCACCAGGCGGTGTACGACTTCGGCGGCTTCCCCGATGAGCTCTACAAGCTGCAATACAACGCGCCCGGGGCGCCCGAACTCGCCACCACCGTGCAAGGCATGCTGAGCCAAGCCGGCCTGCCGGTGCACAGCCTCGACCAGGGCGGGCTCGACCATGGCATCTGGAGCATGTTGCGCTTCATGTACCCGCAGGCCGACATCCCGGTGCTGCCGCTCGCCTGGGTGCCCAACCTGCCACCGGCACAGCAGTTCGCGCTGGGCGAGGTGCTGGCCGCACTGTCGCAGCAGGGCGTGCTGGTGATGGGCTCGGGCAGCATCACACACAACCTGCGGCGCATCTTTGCGGGCGGCCGGCCCGCGGTGGACTCGCAAGAAATTGTCGAGAGCGCGTCGTTCCGCCAATGGATGCACGATCGCAGCGCGGCGCGCGACTGGGACGGCCTCTTCGCCTATCGCAGCAAGGCACCCTACGCAGCCGACATGCACCCGACCGACGAGCACCTGCTGCCATGGTACGTGGCGGCCGGTGCCGGCGGCCGCGACGACGCGCCGCAACGCCTGTACTCGGCCGTGACCTATGGCTGCCTCGGCATGGACGCGTACGCTTTCGGGCCGCAGGCGGCAGTGTTGAAGGACGCTTTGTCCGCACCCTCTCACGGTTAGCGCAACGCCGTACACCCCCCGGAGTGGGATAGGCGCCAGGTAGTCGCTGCCCCTAGAGTCGCTTCGCTCTCGGCATCTCGCCGAGCAACGACACTCAGGGAGAGATGAGCATGTGGGTTCATGAAGCGCGGCACTGCGGCGTGCATGAAGCACTGAGGTGCGCATGACGGACACCCTCTGGGTCCGGTTGGAGGCTCGCTGGACCAGCCTCTGCAAAGATCTGCCCCGTGGCGGGCTCAACGCACCGGCTACAGCCGGACAGATCGAGGCTGTCGAGTCGCTCACGGGTATTCGCTTGCCGCTCGACTTGCGCGACGCCTACCTTGAGTTCAACGGCATGCAGCGCGATGCCTTCGTGTGGAACAGCAAAATTCGCATACCGCAAGTCATCCTGAACCGGTTTCATTGGCTTGACCTGGAGTCACTTGCCACACGCTGGACGCAGGATCGTTGCAGCGAGGCCGGCTCAGACATCGACCCCGAGCTGTTCGGACCCGAAGAAGCCGAGGGCAACTCAGCGCGGCAGCGTGAATTCCATGCAGGGTGGCTGCCCATTGGCTACTCGGGGACGATCGTGAGCAGCGTCGTCGACATGGCGCCGAGCCGCTCGGGTCGACCAGGGCAAGTTCTGTCCTGCAACCCGGAGGCGGGCACGCCTCGCGCTATCGCACCGAGCTTCTCCGACTGCGTGCGAGCCATGCTCGACGCGTTCGACCGCGGCGCCGTGGTCTGGGACGGATGGAGCATCGTGTCGTCGATCGACAACACACCGATCAACAGCTTCGACGACTGGCTCAACGCGTAACGCGTGCCTCGCCTCCGCGACCCGTGCCACGACACGCGCCGCCCCACCCCCACAGCACCAGAACAACATGTTTGACCCACACGACAAAGCCACACTCGCGCTGCGCGCCACCCTGCAGCGCGAAGCCATGACCCTCATCGCGCGCGTTGGCCAAGGCTTCCGGCAACGCACCGGGCAGGAGCCGACTCAGCTCAACTGGCACCCGGTCAGCAACGTCTCGTTACCGCAAGTGGCCGAGGCCGAACGCGTCATGGAGATGACGCTGCCCGCCGACGTGGTGGCCTGCTATGAAGCTTGCTCCGGCACCATGGAAACCTGCGGGTGGCATTGGTGGCCGCTTCACGAGGTGGCGCTCAAGTTCCGTCTGATGAACACCATCGCCTTCGGGTTGCGTCAGGGCGAATCTGGTTGGTTCGGGCCGAAAGCTCATTTCACCGCCGACGGCACGGTGAGTGCCGATGCTTGGAACCGGGGCTGGATTCCGATCGCTGAAAGCTGCGGCACCCCCTACGGCTACTTCTTATGCGTGGACACCGCGCCGGGACCCGAAGGGCAATGGGGCCAGCTCATCGAGGTCATGGACCCACGGCAAAAGCTGGCGCTCGGCCAACCAATCCAGCCTGCTCGTCGCATCGCGCGCGGACTGTTGGCCTACTGGACACAGCTGGCGCTTGTTCTCGAAGCCGAACCAATGCCACCGGCCATCGCACTCTGGCTGGAGGATCCGCGACAGCGACGTCTGCAAGCTGATCTGATATCGCTTGCACAAACTCCTGAGCCCGAGTCGCAGGCACTGCGCGAATTGCGCGCACTGCAACAGGCTCGCCTGTCAGACCCTGAGTTCGGCAAGCCGCCTTCGGAGCCTGAGTTCGACCTCACGATGCTCGTGGCTCCGCCGGCTGCGCGTGCGGCCCGCCGCAAGGGACGCAAGGTTCAAAGGCGCACGGTGTGGGTCACACGCGTTCGCTTCGGATCGGAACACATCGGCGGGGCGTCGAGCATGAGCGGGGAAAGCGCCCGTGCGGAACACTGGCTTCACTGTTGGGCTCATGCCGACAAGTCGGCGTTCGGCTTTCTGGTCGGCTGGTACGGAGACGGCAAGACCGATCTGCTGATGGGCTTGGTCGAGCGGCTCACCCGCAGGTGCCGCCGCGATGCCAACGCCCCCATTCCCCTTTATGTCGATCTGGCCGAGCTGGCCGACCATCCCAACGAGCACGCCCCTGCAACACTCAGCGAAGCCCTTGGTGCAGAGCTCGCTCGTCGCCGGTTGCCCGACGCACGTCGGGCACTCATGCAGGCCGTGAGCGACGGGCGGTGCGTGCTGATCCTCGACCACCCGGAGGCCGTGGCGCCGTACCACGAGTCGGTGTGGGAATGGGCACAGCAGCTTCCCCCCGCATCACCCGGGCTGGCTTTCAGAAAAGCGCGGGTGATGATGGTGTGCCAGCAAGAGTTCTTCACCGATGGAGAGCATCTGAGACGTGCCGCGCTGAAGCTCTGGGGGGCTCGAATCAACGCCGAGGAAGCCGTTCATTCGCTCAGTCTGGCCGAGGTCGACACTCAGACACAAAGGGCTTGGCTTGCGCCCTTCGCCCTTGATGCCGAGCACACTCGCAACGCCGCCTGGGAGAGCTTGCAGTACGGGTCGAGAGGGCTGGCGGCTCGCATCAAGGCCTTGTCCCCTCTGTTTGCAGAGACAACTTCACCGAGCTGGACGGACGTTCACGCTGCGTGGTGGCGCTCGTGTCTGCCCGTCGACCTGGCCCTGGGTGACGGCGCCATGACAGACCACGCGACCATCCTGGACCTGCTGCAGGCGCTGAACGCCGACCACAGTGGTATCACCCCAGCGCAGCATGCCTCGATCATCCAGGTGCAATGGCCCGACGCGACCCCTGTCAAAGCGACACGGCTTGGCGTCGCATCGCGGATTGCGCTGCGCCTGCACGAGCACAACGGCCACTACCAACTGCACGACGCCCGCCGATGGCTGGCGCGCGCCGGTGTGATCGCACTCGAGGAAGGTGCGCTCGGGTCGGTTGTGGAGTTGCTCGAAGGGCCAAGCACAGCGGCATTGGTGAGGGTCACGGTGGAGGCTTGGTTCGAGAAGGGGCATGCCCGCCCGCCGGAGCACATCGCGCATTGGCTGCGGACTCAGTACCCTCCTGGCGCGGCAGGTGTGTTGTTTCAGCTGGGCTGCGAGATGGCACGCAGATTCGCCGTCAGCCAAGCACGGAGCCTTGCCAGGCACGGCGTGGCCGCCAAGGCTTTCAGCGAGTACATCCGCGAGGCCGTGGAGTTGGCATTGCCATTCCCTTTATCCGAGGCTCGCCTCGCAGGCGCCCACCTGGGGTCTGCCGACTTCAGCCACATGGTGCTGCAAGACGTGGACTTGAGCAGCGCAGATCTGCGGCGGGCGAATTTCCAGGAGGCCGAACTCGTTCGCGTTCGGCTCGACGGCGCCTGCGCCGACGGTGCGAATTTTGACCGAAGCCGACTGGTCGACGTCGAAGCCCAGGGCATCAGCGCACGCGCGACCAGCTGGCTGCAAGCACGCTGGAATCGACGCTGGCCCGATGCGGATGTGACGAATGCCAAGCTCAGCGTGCCTGGCGTCTCGCCTCAGACCAGCGACAGCGAGCTCAAGCTGCAACCCTCTGCCGACGCGGCCGGATGGCCCATCACGCGTCTCGTGTGCTCCCCCGACGGACGCTGGCTCGCCGCGATCGGTGCAGAACGAACGATCGGCCTGTGGCAAGCCGACACCTTGTCGCCCACTTGGCACGTCGCGCTCCCCCAGGGGCCCATGGGCGAGGTGCGCGATCTGTGCTTCTCGCATGACAGCCGGCATCTGTACAGCTCTCATGCCGACAGCACTGTTCGTGTCTGGCATGCTGAGACGGGCGAGCCCACCGCGGAGTCGCCATGTGTCGCGCATCACACCGTCCAGGGCTTGGTGCGATGCGAAGACGCTAGCCATCTGATCGGCTTGACGGACCACCCCAGGGCCATCTGGTTCAACGAAGGACCGCCGTTGAAGAGCGAGAACGGTACGCCGTCGTGGCTGGTCGGCCCCCTAATTCATGCCATGGTCGAGCGGCATCAAGGCCAACGGTTCATCGCGTCCGTCAGCAGGCTTAACTCCGGTTCCGTAGTCGAGTTCGACCGCCGAGCGTCGCCCCAGCCGCGGCGCGACATTGCCTGGCACATGCCCGGCGTCAACCGCCTTGCAGTTGCCTGGAGCGAGACAGCGGGTCATGAGTGGCTGGCTTGCGCAAGCCCGGGTGGCGTGTGGGTGGGCGACCCCGACGCCAGTCAATCGCAATGGCACATCTCGCATCCGCAAGATCACGATAGTGCAAAGCGGATCGAGCTGGCGTTCTCGCCAGAGGGCCGTTGGCTGGTGTGCGTGGGCGCTGGGCGCGCGGCCCTTGCGCTGGACACGCACACCGGAACCGTCCACCCTCTGAACGCCGAGGCGAGCGCAGAGGCCACCTGTGTTTCGTTCGCCGACAACGGCAGATTGATACTGGGTGGCGCGCGGCTCACGCACTGCACTTTGCCGCTGGTTTGAACGCCCACGGTTCGGAGGGCTGGGTGGGTAGCAAACGAGCCCACCCATAATCGCTCCACAAAATCAAAAGAGAGACAGATGAAATTCATCTTCGGTGTGATCGGCGCGATTCTGGGCGCGCTGATGGGCGAGTGGGTCGGCGCCGTGCTCGGCCTGGGGGTCGGTATCGCGCTGGCCACGATGCTGAAGAAGGCGGACGAGCCCACCAAGCCCGCGGCGCCTGCAGCCACAGCAGCCGCGCCCACGCCCACGCCCGCAGTCGCCGTGCCGATGGAAATGCGCGTCGCGCGGCTGGAGCAGGAAGTCGCTGCGCTGAAGGCCGAAGTGAAGCGGCTCTCGTCTCCGCAGCAAGCGGGGTCCGAGGCTCAAGTCGCTGCAACAACGGCAGCTCCCGTCGCCGCACCGCCTGAGCCTGCACCGTTCATCTTCACCCCCGCCCCCGTCGCAGCCACCATTCCCGCTGCTGCGCCGGCCGTGCTCTCGGTACCAGCTGCACCTGCACCGGTCGACCTCCGCGGCATCGAGCTCGATCTCGAACCCGAGTTGGCCGACACCGCGCCGATGCCGCTCTCGGAACTGCCGACGCCGGCCACTGCCGATGCGGCTGTTGCCAAGGCTCCCGTCGCCGCCAAGCCGCCCGCACCGCCGCGCCCACCACCTGTGCCGCAGCCCACGCTCGAAGAGCGCATGCCGCCCTTCCTGCGCAAGCTGATCTTCGGTGGCAACACCATCGTCAAGATCGGCGTGCTGATCCTCTTCCTGGGCCTCGCCTTCTTGCTGCGCTATGCGGCCGAGCGCGTCACGGTGCCGGTGGGGTTGCGCTACGCCGGGGTGGCGTTGCTGGGCGCCGTGCTGCTGGGCCTGGGCTGGCGGCTGCGCAATCGCAAAGACGGCTACGGGCTGATTCTTCAAGGCGCGGGCATCGGCGTTTTCTACCTGACCACACTCGCTGCGCTCAAGCTCAACCAGCTGCTGCCGACCGAGATGGCCTTCGCCTTCCTGTTCGCCGTGACGGTGCTGAGCGCCCTGCTCGCAGTGGTGCAGAACGCGCCCTGGCTCGCCTACGTGGCGGCCGCCGAGGGCTTCGCCGCACCGGTGCTGGTGTCCACCGGCGGTGGCAACCACATCGCGCTGTTCTCTTACCTCGCCATCCTCGACATCGGCATCTTCCTGATGGCGTGGTTCAGGGCGTGGCGGCCGCTCAACCTGATCGGCGCCGTCGGCACCTTCACGCTCGCCGGGGCATGGGCGCACAAGCACTACACCGATGCGCTGTACCCGAGCACGCAGGCCTTTCTGTTGTTCTTCTTCGTGCTGTTCACGATGGTCGGCGTGTTGTTCGCGCGGCGCGCCCTGGCACTCGGCGACGAGCCCGATGCACGGCGCCCACTTTCGCAGCGGGCTGCACAAGCGCTGGCGCAGGTGGGGCGCGTCGACAGCACGCTGACCTTCGGCGTGCCACTCGCGAGCTACGGCCTGCAGTACCTGCTGGTGCGCGGCTGGGAGTTCGGCCCTGCCTGGGCCGCGCTCGGCTTCTCGCTGTTCTACCTGCTGCTGGGCGGCGGGCTCATGCGCGGTGGCAACAAGCGCTATGCACTGCTCGGCGAGGCCTACGTGATCGTGAGCGTGATCTTCGGCACGCTGGCGATTCCGCTCGCGCTCGAAGGCGAATGGACCGGCGCCACCTGGGCCGTCGAAGCGGCGGGCATGTTCTGGCTCGGCACACGACAGCAGCGGCGCTATGCACGCGCTTTTGCGCTGCTGGTGCTGGCGGGCGCCACGGTGCGGCTGGTCAGCACGCTGGAGTTCGACTTCTCGCATGGCACGCCGCTGCTGATGGGCTCGGTGCTCAGCATGCTGATGCTGGCCGCGAGCGCGCTGGCGATGTTCACCGTGAGCCGCCGCGCACAACTCGACCAGCACGCCGACTGGGAGGCGGCCGGCACCGTCGGCCAGCTGTGGATCGGCGTGGCCGCGCTGGCGACCCTGGCTTGGCTGGTGCTCGTGCCGGCCTGGGCCAGTGTTGCGACCTCGGTGCTGGCGCTGGCCTGCGCCGTGGTGCAGACGCGCATCAAACTGCCGGCGCTGCAGTGGGCGAGCGTCGCGCTGCATGCGGTGGCGCTGGGCAGCTTCGTCGCCACGCTGCAAACGGTGGATGGCGCGGCCATGCTGAGCAGCGGGTGGCAGGGCCTGGTGGCCGCCACGCTGATCGGCGCGAGCCTGCTGGTCAGCGCCTGGCTGCCGCTGCAGGCAGCACTGCGCGAGGCCGAGGCGCGGCACACCGTGCCAACGTGGTCGCTGGGCAGCAGCATCGGCCTGCTGGCCGGCATGGGCGCGCTCGCCTCGAGCCTCTTGTTCGTGATGCCGGCCGACGAAGCGGCGCGCATCTGGCCGTGGATGGGCGTGGCAGCGCTGTGGTTGGGCTTGCGCCTGGGCCACCCGGCGCTCGCCATCTCCTGGGGCGCCTTGCAAGTCATCGCGGCTTTGGCCTTCGGCCTTTTCGGACCGGACCTGTGGGCGAACGAGAGCGCGGCCCTCACGCTGTGGACGCCGCTGGGCTTCACGCTGGCCGGGTTGATCTCGGGCGATGCCCTGCAACGCGCCGCGAAGAAAGACACGGCCCGCGCCTGGCAACGTGCGCCCTGGCTGCAATGGGGTGTGGTGCTGTGGAGCCTGGCCTGGTGGACACAGGTGCTGCTGCCCGATGCCTATCGTCATCTGCTGCACGCGCAGCCGAAGGAGTGGATGCTGCAGTGGCCGGCCGTGCTCACCGGCTGGGTGATCGCCACCTCGGCGATCGTCACCGCCGTGGCACGCTGGCGCGACTGGCGGGTGCTCGGCCAGACGGCCTGGGTCACCGCGCCGGCTTGGGTGCTCACGGCCTTGATCGGCATCGGCACCGTCGGCTTCGCGCCGCACGAGAACCTGGGCTGGCTGGTATGGCCGCTCGCGCTGGTGTGGCACGCGGTGCTGCTGCGCGCCCTCAAGCGCTGGTGGTCGGCCGCGGCGCTGGTGCCGCTTCACGTCGGCGGCTTCTGGCTATTCCTGCTGCTCGCCGCACGCGAAGCGCAGTGGTGGACCACCGGTTGGGGCGAGCCCGGTTCCGCTTGGCCGGTGCTCGGCTGGGTGCTGGTGCCTGCGCTGGTGCTGGCGGTGATCACACGGCCGCGCTGGCTGCAACGCTGGCCGCTGAGTGAGTTCCGCAGCGCCTACCTGCTGATCGCCTGCGCACCGGTGGCTCTGTACTTGTTGCTGTGGCTGTGGGTCAGCAACACGCAATCGGGCGCCGCCGCACCGCTGCCCTACGTGCCGCTGCTCAACCCGCTGGAGATCGGCCATGGCTTCGTGCTGCTGGCGCTGTTCTTGTGGCGCGGCGCCTTGCCTGCGTCCACCTCGCAGCAGGTGCCGAGGCCGCTGCTGCTGGCCGGCCTGGGTGCCACGGCCTTCGCGCTCTACACCGGCATGGTGCTGCGCACCTGCCACCACTGGGCCGGCGTGTCGTGGAACGAAGACGCGCTGTTCGCCTCGACGCTGACGCAGGCCGCACTCTCGGTGGCCTGGTCCATCGTCGGCGTGGCCTTGATGATGCTCGGCCACAAGCGCGTGCAGCGTGCGGTGTGGATCGTGGGCGCCGCGCTGCTGGGCGTGGTGGTGCTGAAGCTCTTCTTCGTGGAGCTGGCCGACCGCGGCGGGCTGTACCGCATCGTGTCGTTCATCGTGGTGGGTCTGCTGCTGTTGATGGTGGGCTACTTCGCACCCGTGCCGCCCACTCGCAAGGAAGCACCTGTCGAGGAAGCAAGCAATGTGGCTTGATCGCCTGATGAAAAAAGCACCGCTGCTGCTCGCCGTCTGGGCGGCATCGGCCATCGCCGGCGAGGCGCCGCTGGTGCTGCAAGGCACAGCCGCGTATTACGGCCTGCGTGTGCCTCTGGCGGTGCAGATGCAGACGCGCTCGGCCGACCTGAGCGACCTGCAGGTGCTCAATGCGCGCGGCGAGCCGGTGCCGCATGCCTGGGTCGACGAAGAGCCGCCGACGCAAGAGAAGCAGCAGCAAGCCGTGCCCTTCTTCAAGGCGCCCGCCGCGGCCTCGGCCGTCGACGCGGCCCAGCAGGGTGGCTGGATTCTTGACCTGCGCAAGGTGAAGGGCGCCCTGCTCGAACTGCAGCTGAGCGTGCCGCCCAGCGAGCACGGCATCTACGGCTTCGTGCTGGAGTACGGCGACGACACCCAGCGCTGGCACACCTACCTCGGTGAGGCACAGCTGCTGTCCCTGCAGCACCAGGGCCTGCGGCTGGACCACACCGAGTTCGACCTCGGCGGCCTGCGCGCGCGCTATCTGCGTCTGCGCCCGCTGCCGGGCAGCAAGCCGCCACCCTTGACGGGCGCCAGCGTCAGCAGCGTCACCCGCTACACGCCCGAAGCGCCGCTGCAATGGAGCGACACGCTCGCACCCACGCAATGCACGCCGCAGTACTGCGACTACACGCTGCCGCGCCACCTGCCGCTCGAGCGTCTGGAATGGCGGCTCGCCGACGCCAACACGCTCGCACCGGTGGACCTGCTCGTGCAGTACGACACCAGCGAAGCCAACGCTGGCGGCCCGACGCCGTGGCGCCACCACCACCACGTGCGCGACCACATCAAAGCCCTCCGGCACAAGACCGCGCCGGCGCCCACCGAGGCCACCGAGTGGTACCCGCTGCAGCGCAGCACCGCGTACTGGCTCAAGCTGGCCGAAGGTGAAGTGCGCTCGCCGCCGCTGAATCTGGGCGGCGGCCTGGTCACGAAGCTGCGGGTGCAACCCACTGGCGGCATGGTGCAGCTGGGCTCCAAGCCACCGAGCATCCGCATCGGCGCACGTGCGGTCTCGCTGGTCTTCCTGGCGCGTGAGCCGGCGCCCTATCGCCTGTCCTGGGGCGGCGACAACAAAGGCAGCGCACTGACGCTCGCGCAGCTGATGCCCACACGCAAGCCCGGCGACCCGTTGCCGGGCGACACCGCCACGGTGACGCTGGCGCCTCCTGCACCGGTGGCGGTGGCCTCATCGTCGGCGTCCGGCGTGGCAAGCGCAGCAGCGGCCGCGCCGGAGCCATCGCGCAAGTTCTGGTTGTGGGGCGTGCTGCTCGCCGCCCTTGGCTTGATGGGATTCATGGCGTGGTCGCTGTTGCGGCCCGCCGCCAAACCCTGATCAGGGTGACGCCGAAGAGGCCCCCGAAGCCAGGCTGCTCGCTGCCTGGGCTGCGCGCCGGGTTTCGGTGTCGCGGTAGCGCTTGGCAAGCGTCGCCGCATCGTCGGTCGACCGCTTCAAGGCGTTGCGCATCATGTTGAGTTCACCGCCCTGCCCCACCTGGGCGATCTGATTGGTCGTCTGGATCATCGAGGCGCAGCTCCAGGCGCTGTTCGGCGCAGGCACCGACTGTTTTTGCAGCTGAGACAGCGCGCTCACCTCGTCGCGAGCAGCCGCCACCCGCTCGGCAGGCCAGCCCACGCGCTGGCCAATCGTTGCCGACAGGCCAGCATCGGTCAGCGTGCTGCCCTTTTGGGCCAGCACCTCAGCCAGCGCGGAGCAGACCTGCTGGCGGTTGCTGTCGTGCACCGCGGTCACCGAACAATATTGGCTCGCCACCAGATGCGGCGTGACGCCATTGGCCTGGAGGGTCAAGAGTTCGGCAGCCAAGGCCCCTCTCTCCGGCAAGCGCACGTCGGTTGGCAGCTTGGCCAGGGCCATGCTGGCGATCGAGCCGGCGTACCAGTCCGCCGTGGTTGCGTGCGATGCACGGTACAGGGCCTCTGCCACGGCGGCCGCATCGCTGCGCACCTGCGCATCGGTTGCGGCCTGCAGCCACAGCATCGCGTTGCCCGGGTCCAGCTGGACCCATTGCTCGGCCGACAGCATCTGGCACGCGCCCTCGCCGCGCTGGCCCTGGCAGGCCCGGATCGCGAGGCCATAGGTTTTCGGCGAGCGTGTGGCCACCGCCATGCGGGCCAGCGCGTCGCGGGCCGAAGCGCCCGCCGGTACCGCGGCCTCGCTTGCACTCGAACTGCCGGTGCTCTGCAGAAACAAGCCGAGTGCGCGAACGGTCTCGTCGGCGTCACTGGCCAGAACGGGCAGCAGCCGTTCGCGGGCCTGTTGCGCCGCCTGCTGGATGACGTCAAGCTTCAAGGGGGCACCGCTGTCGTCGGCCTTCACGCGGCCCACGCCGCAAATCTCGGCCTCGTTTGGCGGAATGGTCGCGCTGGCCGCCATTGCCGCAGCAGCGGCGGATGCTGCCTGCGCCGTGAGCCTCGACGTGTCGGCGGAAGCGAGCATCTCGTTCAACGACAGCCGGGTCGTGGGAGCGTCAGCGATCACGGGTTCAAGTGGGGGCAGTTCATCGCCCTGGCCTGCGAGCATCGCCTGCCAGATCAGCGCCGCCAGCGCCACCAGAATCAACGCCGCGCCCAGCCAGCGGACGCGGTTGCTCGGTTCTTCGTCTTCCACGATCAAACACCACCCTCCGCAATCGCCTCTTTCACCGCCGCCACCTGTCGGCGCGACACTAACAGCCATTCATCGACCGGCGCCACGCGCACCACCCAGCCTTCGGCGGCTTCGTCGTCGCCTTCGCCCGGCAGCACGCGGCGCTCCAGCGCGAGCAGCGCATTGCGGGCGACCAGCGCGTTGCGGTGGATGCGCAAGAAGCGTTCGCCCAACCGCTGCTCCAGGTCGGTGAGCGCGTCGTCGAGCACGTGCGTGTGGGTAGCGGTGCGCAGCGTCACGTACTTCAACTCGGCCTTGAGGTAGAGCACCTCAGACACCGGCACGCGGATCTTGCGGCCCAGTTCGTTGACGAGGATCACCGGCTCGGCCTCCGGGGCGACCGCCGGTTCAGCCGCACGTGCACCCAGGCGCTGCGACACGCGCTGCAGCGCCGCCTGCAGGCGCTCGCGGCGCACGGGCTTGGTGAGGTAGTCAACGGCTTCCAGATCAAAGGCCTGTAGCGCGTGCTCGGCATGCGCGGTGACGAACACGACGGCCGGTGGCTTGGGCAGCTGGCGCAGGCGCGCGGCGAGCTGCATGCCGTCCGGCCCAGGCATGTGAATGTCCAGCAGCACCAGGTCGCACTGGTTGCCGGCGATCCAGGCCAGCGCCTGGCCGGTGTTGCCGGCTTCGCCCACCACGCGGGCCTTGGGCGCGGCGCAGTCGGCCACCAGGCTGCGCATGCGCACGCGGGCCAGCTCTTCATCGTCGACGACCAGCACTCTGAGTTCGTCGCTCATGGCTCGGACCTCACAGCGGCACCACGATCTGCACGCGGAACACGTCGCGCTCCAACCGAGTTTCGAACTGCGCGGCCACGTCGTGCATCAGCCGCAGGCGCTCGCGCACGTTGCGCAGCGCGATGCCGTTGCCTGGCCGCGAGGGCTGCTTGGGCAGCGTGTTGACGATGCTCACCACCGCATGCGCACGCTTCACCCGCGTGCGGATGCGGATCACGCCGCCTTCGGCCGAGGGCTCCACGCCGTGGCGCACCGCGTTCTCCACCAGCGGCTGCAGCAACAGCGGCGGCACACGCGCGGCTCCGGCGTCGTCGTCGAGCTCCCAGCTGACCTGCAGGCGGTCGCCGAAGCGCACCTGCTCGATCGCGAGGTAGCGCTTGGCCAGCGTCACCTCTTCGGCCAAGCTCACCGACTCGCCGGTTTCGGTGAGCGCCACCCGAAACAGCTCAGCCAGGTCTTCGAGCAGGTTTTCGGTGCGCGCCGGGTCGAGCCGCGCGAGCGTGATGGCGGTGTTGAGCGTGTTGAACAGGAAGTGCGGTCGGATGCGCGACTGCAGCTCGGCCAGCCGCGCCGTGGTGTCGGCCGGCAGCCGAGCCCGGGCGCGCAGCGTGAGCCAGTAGAAGAGCGCCGTGGCCAGCGCGGCACCGGCCAGCAGCGGCGCGACCCAGGGCGTGCCGCCACCGAGCAGGCCTAATCCGCCCGCTGCCTGCAGGCCCCAGCCGAAAGCGCCGCTCGACGCGCCGAGAACGATCGCTGCGACCCACTGCGTCGCGAGCGGCAGGCCGGCCAGCCTGCGCTTGAGCAGACAGGCGACCACCAGCCACATCAGCACCGCCGGCAAGGCCATGCTGGCGGCCACTGCCACCAGCGTCAGCCAGCTCCTGAAATCGGCCGAGGCGAAAGACACGCCCACCGCCAGCGTGACGTGCACGAACAGCAAGGCCCGCAGCACCACGCCCACATGGCACACATCGAAAGCCGAGCCAACGCCGGGCTGAGCGCCCGCCGCGGCGTCGAACGGGCCGAAGCCTGTGGGGCCAAAGATGCTGCTGCTGTGCGGCAGCTCGCCGGGCCGCGTGTGCTCGGGCACCAGCGGCGCCGGGCGGCTGCTCTTGACGGAAGCGACTTTCGGGTCGGGTGCTGCCATAGGGGAGCCCGAATAGAATCGGGCGGTATCCGAGAAACGCGCAGGCACTGCGTCGTGCATCGCATTGTCGCCAAGTCGCGCGGCTCGGCAATCGGGCCTACCAAGCGTTACACCCGCCTTCTTTCAGTCACCACCCATGTCCGACAACCAACTCGACAAGAAATCCCAAGCCTGGTCTGCGCTCTTCTCCGAGCCGATGAGCGATCTGGTCAAGCGCTACACCTCGAGCGTGTTTTTCGACAAGCGCCTATGGAAGGCTGACATCGCAGGCTCGCTGGCCCATGCCGACATGCTGGCCGCGCAAGGCGTGATCGCTGCAAAAGACCTGGCCGACATTCAGCGCGGCATGGCGCAGATCACGCAAGAGATCGAATCCGGCGCCTTCGAATGGAAGCTTGATCTCGAAGACGTGCACCTCAACATCGAAGCCCGCCTCACCACCTTGGTGGGTGATGCCGGCAAGCGGCTGCACACCGGCCGCTCGCGCAACGACCAGGTGGCGACCGACGTGCGCCTGTGGCTGCGCGACGAGATCGACACCCTCACGCCGCTGCTCGCGCAGATGCAGCTCGCGCTGGTCGAGGTGGCCGAGAAGAACGTCGACACCATCCTGCCCGGTTTCACGCACATGCAGGTAGCGCAGCCGGTGAGCTTTGCGCACCACCTGCTGGCTTATGTGGAGATGTTTGCGCGCGACGCCGAGCGCCTGCAAGACGTGCGCAAGCGCGTGAACCAGCTGCCGCTGGGCGCCGCCGCATTGGCCGGCACCAGCTACCCGCTCGACCGCGAGCGCGTCGCCAAGGCGCTGGGCTTCGACGGCGTCTGCCAGAACAGCCTCGACGCCGTGAGCGACCGCGACTTCGCGCTCGAGTTCGCCAGCTTCGCGTCGATCACGATGGTGCACGTGTCGCGCCTGAGCGAAGAGATCGTGCTGTGGATGAGCCAGAACTTCGGCTTCATCGACCTGGCCGACCGTTACTGCACCGGCTCGTCGATCATGCCGCAGAAGCGCAACCCCGACGTGGCCGAGCTGGCCCGCGGCAAGAGCGGCCGCGTGGTCGGCCACCTGATGGGCCTGCTCACGCTGATGAAGGGCCAGCCCCTCACCTACAACAAGGACAACCAGGAAGACAAGGAGCCGCTGTTCGACACCGTCGATACCGTGCGCGACACCCTGCGCATCATGGCCGAGATGGTCGGCGGCATCACGGTGAAGAAAGACGCGATGGAGCGCGCCGCCTTGCGCGGCTACGCCACCGCAACCGATCTGGCCGACTACCTGGTGAAGAAAGGCCTGCCCTTCCGCGACGCGCACGAGACCGTCGCCCATGCGGTGAAGACCGCCATCGCACTGGGCAAAGACCTGAGCGAGCTGCCGCTCGCCACGCTGCAAGGCTTCAACGCCGCCATCACCGATGACGTGTTTGCTGTGCTCAGCCTGCAGGGTTCGCTGAATGCGCGCAACGTGCTCGGTGGCACGGCACCGGCGCAAGTTCGACAACAGATCACGCGGCACCGCGCGCGACTGGCCTGAGCGAAGCGCAGCGTCATGACCGACTCCGTGACGCCAGACACTCCCGCCTCGACGCCCCCGTCCTCTCGCACGCACTGGTCGCTGCGGCTGCTGCTGTGGGCCTTCGTGATGGGCCTGGGCGCCGCCTACGGCGTGCTCGGCTATCAGTTCTTCGCGACCCTTTTCTCCGACTCGGCACGAGGCCGCAGTGGCCTGATGACGGTCGCTTTTCTGGCGATGCTGCCGCTGTGCATCGGCGCCTTGGCCGTGCTGCTGATCCAGCGCCAGCGCCGCGTGGGCTTCTGGCAGGCGATGGGCATGTCGAGCGTGCCGCTGCTGTTGTTCATGTTTCTCGCCGGCACGGTGCTGCGTGAAGGCTTCATCTGCATCCTGATGGCGCTGCCACTGGTGCTGGTGCTCGGCTTCGTCGGTGCAGCGATCGGGTGGCTGGCATCGGCACTCTCCAAGGGCAACTCGACGCGCATGATGAGTGTGGTGGTGTTCGTGCCCTTCGCCTTCGGTGCGGTGGAGCAAGAGCTGCCGCTGCAAGACCAGGTGCAGGCCGTCGCCCGCAGCATCGACATCCAGGCGCCGCCCGAGGTGGTCTGGCGCCACATCAACATGCCCACCGGCATCCAGCCCGGCGAGTTGAAAAGCGGCGTGGCCTACCGTATCGGGGTGCCGTACCCGATTGAAGGCCGCACTCTGGAGCCACGCGTCGGCGGTAAGCGCCACCTGGTGTGGCAGCGCGGCGTCGCCTTCGACGAAGCAATCACCGTGTGGGAACCCGAGCGCCGGGTCGCATGGAAATACGTCTTCGGCCCGGGTTCGTTCCCCGAGGGTTCGCTCGACGACCACATCGTGATCGGCGGGCGCTACTTCAACCTCGAAGACACCACCTACACACTCACGCCGCAGGCCGGCGGCGGTACGCGACTCACCGTCGACGTCACCTTCCGCGTCAGCACGCATTTCAACTGGTACGCCGGCAGATGGGCCCGGTTCCTGGTTTCCGACACTGCAGAGACCATCCTCGGCTTCTACAAGCACCGCGCCGAAGCTGGATGAGGCCTGCCCATGTGCATCCGTCGCAGCACGGGCCGCGCATGGGATGTCAGCTCAGTGGGCCTGGTCCCAGTTCGGGCCCACGCCCACTTCAGCAAGCAGAGGCACCTTCAGGTCGGCCACGCTGGCCATCAAACGCGGAATCTCCGCGCGTGCCCATTCGAGTTCGGCCTCGGGCACCTCGAACACCAATTCGTCGTGCACCTGCATCACCATCAGCGTCTTGCGCTGCTGCTCATCGAGCGCGGCCTGCACGGCAATCATCGCGAGCTTGATGAGGTCGGCGGCTGTTCCCTGCATCGGCGCGTTGATGGCCTGGCGCTCGGCACCGGCCTTGCGCGGGCCATTGCCGCCGTTGATCTCGGGCAGGTAGATGCGCCGGCCGAACAACGTCTCGACATAGCCTTTTTCCTTGGCCGAGGCCTTGGTGTCGTCCATGTACTGCTTCACGCTCGGGTAGCGCGCGAAGTAGCGCTCGATGTACTGCGTGGCCGCATTGCGCTCGATGCCCAGGCTGGAGGCGAGGCCGAACGCACCCATGCCGTAGATCAGCCCGAAGTTGATCGTCTTGGCATAGCGGCGCTGCTCGTTCGTCACCGCCGCGGGCTCGATGCCGAACACCTCGCTCGCGGTGGCGCGGTGCACGTCCATGCCTTCGGCAAAGGCCTTCAGCAAGTTCGCATCGCCGCTGATGTCGGCCATGATGCGCAGCTCGATCTGCGAGTAATCGGCGCTGACGATCACGCTGCCCGGTGGCGCGATGAAGGCCTCTCGCACGCGGCGGCCTTCGGCGGTGCGGATGGGGATGTTCTGCAGGTTCGGCTCGTTGCTGGAGAGCCGCCCCGTCACCGCCACCGCCTGCGCGTAGTTGGTGTGCACACGGCCGGTGCTGGGGTTGATCATCAGCGGCAGCTTGTCGGTGTAGGTGCCTTTGAGCTTCGACAGGCTGCGGTGCTCCAGCAGCTTGGCCGGCAACGGGTAGTCTTCGGCCAGCTTGTCGAGCACCTCTTCGTCGGTGCTGGGTGCCCCGCTCGCCGTCTTCTTGATGATCGGCAGGCCCAGCTTGGTGAAGAGGATCTCGCCGATCTGCTTGGGCGAACCCATGTTGAAGGGCTGGCCGGCCAGCTCGTGCGCTTCTTTCTCGAGCTGCATCATGCGTTCGCCGAGCTGGTGGCTTTGCGAGGCCAACACGGCGGAGTCGATCAGCACGCCGTTGCGCTCGATGCGTTCGAGCAGCGTGGCCACCGGCAGCTCGATGCGCTCATACACGAAGCGCAGGCCCTTCTCGGCCTCGAGCTGCGGCCACAGCGTCTGGTGCACGTGCAGCGTCATCTCGCTGTCTTCGCACGAGTATTCGGCGGCCTTCTCGATGTCGACCTGCTCGAACGGGATCTGCTGCGCGCCCTTGCCGCACACGTCTTCATAACTCAGGCCGGCACGGCCCAGGTGGCGTTGCGCCAGGTTCTCCAGGCTGTGCGGCTTGTGCGCTTCGAGCACATAGCTTTGCAGCATGGTGTCGTGCACATAGCCGCGCACCGTGATGCCGGCATTGGCAAGCACATGGCTGTCGTATTTGATGTTCTGGCCGAGTTTTGGCGCGTCGGGGTTCTCAAGCCACGGCTTCAGGCGCGCGAGCACCATCTCAATCGGCAACTGGTCGGGCGCGCCAGCATAGGTGTGGCGCAGCGGAATGTAGGCCGCCTCGCCCGGGCTCACGCTGAGCGAGATGCCGACGATGCGGGCCAGCATGCCGTCGAGCGAATCGGTCTCGGTGTCGAACGCGGTCAGCGGCGCCGACTCGACCTTGTCGGCCCACAGCTCCAGGTCGTCGGGTGTCAGCACCGTGGTGTAGCTGCGGCTGATGGCTTCCTTGGCGAGCATCGGTGCCGGGTTGTCGAGCTCGGCGGCCGGTGATGCCGCAGCACTGGCCGATGCGCTCATCGACTCTTCGAGCTCGCGCTTCATGGTCTTGAAGCCGAAGCGGTTGTAGAAGGCGAGCAGCGGCTCCTTGTCCACGGGCCTCAAGGTCAGCGAGTCGAACGACGGCCAACCGGCCACGTGCTCCGCCAGTTCGCAGTCGGTCTTCACCGTCACCAGCTTGCGGCCGGTGGGCAGCCAGTCGAGCGCCTTGCGCAGGTTCTCGCCGGCCACCCCCTTGATCTTGTCGGCCGAATCCATCACGCCCTGCAGCGAGCCGTATTCGGCGATCCATTTCGCGGCTGTCTTGGGGCCGACCTTCTCGACGCCGGGCACGTTGTCGACCGCATCGCCCATCAGCGTGAGGTAGTCGACGATGCGGTCCGGCGGCACGCCGAACTTCTCCTTCACGCCGTTCACGTCGAGCTTCTCGCTGCTCATGGTGTTGATCAGCGTCACGTGTTCGTTGACGAGCTGCGCGAGGTCCTTGTCGCCGGTGGAGATAACCACCCTCTGGCCGGCCTTGGCGGCCAGCTCGGACAGCGTGCCGATCACGTCATCGGCCTCCACACCCGGCACGGTCAGCACCGGCCAACCCAACAGCTTCACCACTTCGTGGATCGGTTCGATCTGCTCCACCAGCGGCTCGGGCATCGGCGAGCGCTGCGCCTTGTATTCGGGGTACCAGTCGTCGCGAAAGGTCGGGCCCTTGGCGTCGAACACGCACACCGCGTGCGACGGTTTCACGTCCTGCACCGCCTTCTTCATCATCGCCACCATGCCGTGGATGGCGCCGGTGGGCACGCCCTCAGGCCCGCGCAGATCGGGCAGTGCGTGGTAGGCGCGGTAGAGGTAGCTGGAGCCGTCGACCAGCAGCAGCGGGCCGTCGATGGGGAGGGTCGTGTCGTTCATGGCGGGATTGTCGTGGAAGAGCGCTAGCACGGCCGCATCACCCATGTGGGCGAGGCTGTTTCGTGGCCCCTCCCTCCTGAGCGGGCTGGTGCGGCTGGGTGCGGGCACGTAGCCTGCAGCCTTCATCATTTTCACCATCGACCATGACGCTGCACCGCCGCTCGCTGCTCATCGCACTGGGCCTTCTGCCTCTCGTTCCAAGCCTCAGCCATGCCGGTGCTCGGCCGCTGATGCTGGCCAACGTCTACCGCCCCGATGTGCCGCTGGCCGACTACTGGGTGAGCGAAAAGTACGACGGCGTGCGCGGCTACTGGGATGGCCAGCAGCTGTGGACGCGCCACGGCCACCGCATCCACACACCGGCCTGGTTCACCGCAGGCTGGCCCACGCAACCGCTCGACGGCGAACTGTGGGCCGGGCGAGATCGCTTCACCACCGCGTCATCCACCGCGGCCAAGGACACACCCGACGACGACGCCTGGCGACAGATGCACTACATGGTGTTCGACCTGCCGGCGCACCCCGGCACGTTCGACGAGCGCCTGCCCGCGCTCGCTCGCGAACTGTCGCAGCACGCCCTGCCCTGGCTGCAGGCTGTGGTGCAACGCAAGCTGGCCGACGACATCGCCCTGCAAGCCCTGCTGCGGGACACGGTGCGCGCGGGCGGTGAAGGGCTTGTGCTGCACCGCGGTGCATCGGCGTACCGCGGCGAGCGTAACGACGACCTGCTCAAGCTGAAGGAGCAACTCGATGCCGAAGCGACCGTGGTCGGGCACGTGCCGGGCAAAGGCAAGTACGAAGGGATGTTGGGAGCGCTGCTGGTGCAAACGCCCGAAGGCGTGAGGTTCAAGCTAGGCAGTGGTTTGCGCGACGCCGACCGCCTGTCGGCACCTGCCCTCGGCAGCCAGGTGACCTACCGCTACCTCGGCATGCATCCCAACGGCGCGCCGCGGTTTGCCAGCTTTGTTCGGGTGCGGGTGGATTGAGCGCCGGGACGGGCCGGGCCTTCAGCGAACGCGTCGCGATCTTCCCGCAGCTGTGACCCCACGCATCGCCATCACCCCCAACAGCAAGCCGATCAACCAGCGCCCATCGACCCCCCCGCCCCCGCTGGAGTTGCCTGACGGCAGGGTCGAGGTGCTCGTTCCCGAACTGCTCGCGGTGCTCACCGTCAAGATCGTGCTCGCGCTGGACTGGCTGCCCGCGGAGTCGGTGATCGTCAGGCTCACGACCACCGTGCCTGCCGCCGTGGGCAGCAGCGTCGCGGCGCCGGCGTTGGTGCCGCTGGTGAAGCTCGCGATGCTGGCACCGCTGGTGATCGTCCACAGGTAGCTCGCAATGCTTCGGCTGCTGTCGACGGTGCTGGCTGACGCGTCGAGCGTGACGGATGTTCCGACCGCCACGCTGCTCGAGCTGACGCTGATGCTCGCCGTCGGCGAGGCCACTGCGGTTGTTGCCGCTGCGGCTGCGGCGGCAGCCACCGCGGCGCCCGCGTTGAGCATGCCGGCACCGCAGGTGCTGGTGGTGCAGTAGCACTCTGACTCCTGTGCGGTGGAACTCGGCGCCGTGCAGTTGCTCACGCCGCTGCCGGCGCCCGAACTGGGAAACGTGCGCGCGCTGCTCTTGAGCAAGGTGATCACCTGTGCCGGTGTCAGCGCCGGGTTGGCCGACAGCATCAAGCCAACCGTCCCCGCCACCAGCGGCGCAGAGAAGCTGGTGCCGAGCGAGGCGTTGTCTCCACCGCCGGTGTAGATCGACCCGCCCGCGGTGGCACTGACCGGTGTCGACGTCCCGCTGTTGCTGGTGGTCAGGATCGGGTACAGGCAGGTGCCGGTGCTGTTGACGCAGTTGCCCGCCGGTGCGCTGACGACGACCTCCGGCCCCAGGCTCGAATAGCCGACCTTGGTGCCGGTATGGCGCACGCCGGCAACGGCGATCACACCCGAGCAGTTGGCCGGAGCGCCGACCGCCAAGCCTTCGTTGCCGGCGGCCGCCACGACCACAACGCCGGCGGCAGTCAGCTCGGTGACGATGGACTGGTAGGAGCTGCTGCAGCTGCCGCTCGCCCCCAGGCTCATGTTGATCACTTTGGCCGGATGCGTGTTGGTGGTCACGCCAGACACGCTCAGCCCCGCGGCCCAGCGCATGGCAGCCTGGATGTCCGAGTCGTAGCCGCCACCGCTGCCGAGCACGCGCACCGGCAGCACCATCACGTCGCGCCCGGCGCTGGCCATGCCGATGCCGTTATTGGTGGCAGCCCCCACCAGGCCTGCCGTTTGGGTCCCGTGCCAGCTGCTGCTCTCACTGCTTGTCCAGTCGCCGGGGTCGGCCGCGTCGCTGTCGCGCCCGTCGCCATCGTTCGAGATGCTGGTGTCGGCAACGAAATCGTAGCCCGCATAGAGCTTGCTGGTACCGCTGGACTGGACGAAGTCGGGGTGGTCGAAACGCACGCCTGTGTCGAGCACGGCCACCACGATGCTGCTGTTGCCGGTGGTCACGGCCCAAGCGGCCTCGGCATTGATCGAAGAGACCACGCTGGTCGACGTGATGGTGCTGCCGGTGGGTGCGCGCAGGTACCACTGGCCCACAGTCGGCGTGGTGCTCTGCCCTGTGGCGTAGAGCGTGTCGCTGGGCGCAGCGTATCGGTGGCGCAGTTGATCGACCTCGGCAAACTCGACGTCGCCGTCGTTCGACAGGCTGGCTGCGAGTTCGGCAGAACTCATGCCCGCGGCCTTGACCACCTGCGTTCGCGCGTCGATGGCACGCCCGTCGGTGAGGCTCAGGCCAAGGCGCTGCGACAGCATCTTGGCGTGCTGCGGCCGTGAGCTGCCGGCTGCAAGCTGCGAACTCACCAGCGACGAGTTCGCTTTGAACTTCACGATCACGCGTGCGCTGCCACTGGCGGGCTCCGCCACACCGCTGCTGCGTGGCCCGCGTTCGTCCGCCGCCGGGGCGGCCATCGCGACACACGCACACAAAACGCCGGCCAGCCAGCGGCCCCCACGGATTTTCAATTGATTCATGACCTTGATCTCTCTTGAAGGGGCAGCCGTGAGCTTCGTCTCGCCGTCATGTTCGTTCACGGATCCCGTACTTCGCAGTGCC